>Ga0099797_100073_pt1 | contig 57582 bp, 36 predicted proteins | sample Uncmet_Sort48C_1_FD_89871 | JGI IMG/M metagenome (GOLD analysis project Ga0099797, IMG submission 89871) | Marine eukaryotic communities from CALCOFI LINE 67, Pacific Ocean - C012_Sort48C_1 | ecosystem: Environmental > Aquatic > Marine > Oceanic | place: Pacific Ocean: Monterey Bay | collected...
GTTAATTGTCGAAGATGCTCTACTTCATGTCAAAAAAACAAGTTTTATTGGCATCGTTTGTAGTAGCAATTACTACGTGTTTGGTACTAAACTCTCCAAGTGCATATGGAGAAAAAATCCAAACTGCTACAGATGCACCAGTATCAATCGAAGATCGAGTATGGGAGCTGGAAATGATGCATACAGAACCACCAACAGAAGCACCGAAAAAAGCGGAAGGACCAAAAAAAATTGATTTTAGTAAATTTGGCATGGAACTCTCTAACATGGGTGCTGCTGCTGTAAACCCATATGCCCTGGGATTAATGGCAATTTCTACTGTCGTGAATATTGGTGCAAGAGCATATATGAAAATTAAAGAAAACGCAGTATGGGAGCAAAAAACAAACGATGCTATGTGCAGTTTAGATATCCAAGCATATCATCATACCACCGATACATTGCAAATGATTAAAATCACAGCCATGATCGGTCAGCTTGCATTGGACTACGAAGCAAAAACTGATGGGACGTTTATTTCAAATTTGGATAATCTAATCAAAAATACAGAAAATTTGTGCAATATGGTTGTCAAACAACGGGCAGCATCGTACGCATCTGCTTCTGAAGCATGTAAAGATAAACCAACTGTGCGATCCGCATTTATGTTGGCAGATTTGGAATTAGGAACCATGCACTGTTCCCAGTTGTTTCAAGGTGCTCGTACTGCAAAAATTGTTGCACAAGCAAAAACATCAAAACTTAAAGACAAGCTGGATGATAATGCTGACATGACGGAGTACGATGAAGATTTTGGCACCAGTGTTGATGTTATTTTTGATGCAGCTAAAAGAGGGGCATTTAATAATGATGTGTCGGACGCAAATGTATTTGGGTTGATGAAAAGCCGTATGATTCAAGATGCACTTGGAAACTGGGGTTTTAATGAAAATGATTTTTTAAATGTGAATGTGATTATTCCAATTGTAAACAAAGATGGATCAGAAATACTTGCAAAAGAATTGAAGGGAAAAGTCATACCAGAGGTGCTGTCAAAGTTGTTGCCAAAAATTAAAAACAAGGACGGGGAGGACGGTATCGATATGAAAAAAGAAATTGCAAAACTATTTACAGGCGGTGCTTCAAAGATACCTGCTTTTGCATCGGCTATTAAGACTTATAGTGGCGAAGCGGTTGATAATTATGTTCAAAACCATTTACAAAAGCAGATTTTGGAGCCAATATTGAACACGGTATTTATTGACGCAGTGCAACCTGGTTTAGCATTTGTATTGCCAGAATTTATATCGTCGCAAACGGCGTCGTTAATGGGTGGCCTTGGCGGGTTCCTTGCAGCTGAAATTGGGAAAGAGTTGAATAAAATTGTAACAAGAAAACTAGAAGCATTTACTGTCAAAGGTATGAAAATGATGCTTGGTCCTTCTTTCCGCGAGAAAAACCAGGGAACCTTTAACGCGGTGATGTGTAAATATTACAAAGGAGAAGCTGATGCGGACGTGAAACACGATGCATATATACATTTTGTGTATAATTTCATCAATATTAAACAGGCCAATGTTAATTCTGGTATGGCACAAATTATGCGGGTGCCTGCTGAGTCGTGCAAAATATTATTTCGAGGTAAAAGTGGAGAGGAACTAGACGAAGTGGAAGTAGAAAAATTGTGTGAATCGTATACAACAAAACAAATAGTATGGAAATTAATTGAAAGGTACAGCGATGGCGTGTCATTTGATAGTTCAAAGTGTAACATTGAAATGTGTCTTGCTAATTTCCGTGGCCCAAAAGCTGGAAACTCAAGAGGCGACAGTGTCCCATCGTGTACCGCACTTTGTAACCACGCCGCTGCCGTTTCGTCTATGGACTTGCCTGATGATCATTGGTATGAAGCTAAAACAATAGCTGATTCTTTGTCAAAATTTTTACGATTAGCAGAGCGTAAACGTGTGGAGCATACAAAAGACATTAATGAGGGGCTGGATAAATATTGTAGCGCACCTGCAATGGCTTTGTCGTATGATATACAAAAACGAGTACGTAAAGTTAAGGATGCAAATCCTGAACTTGCACAAATTATGGGGCGTAAACCTTCGGGTGGCACATGTACCCCAGCTGCATACTATGTTGCACAGGGGCTTGTAAAAGCTGTTGCAAATGCTATTACGTCAGATTACAAAGAAATTGAATCGACAAATTCAGCAGTTGACGTTAACTCATTGAAAACGGCGCGTCAAATTTTGGAAGCTGTCCAAGAAAACTTCAATATGGAACAAAAAGAAGTAGCAAAGAAACAAAAAGCAGATTTAACAACCGTCAAAGATAAAGATTGCATATGGAACTACAACAAGCTAAGATGCGAGCCTCAAGTTGCTTGTGCATACAGGTATGATTTTGGTGATTTAACCTTAGGTCAATCATGCCGGACCAGGAAAACAATCAAAGATAGCGAATTACCTGTTGGTACGTGCTGCCTTTGGGGAACTACGTGTGTAAAATGCGAGTATGGATCTGAACATGTATGGCCAACTACATGCTTGTCAAGTCGACGATGTGCAAAACCAGGGGAGGGGGAGAAAGAAAAGAAGGACAAAAAAGAAAAGGAAGCTAGTGCGTATAAAAAGTTAGTAGATGATACAACAGAACGTCCAGCAAACGACGAAGGTTGCAAGTGGGGCTACAATGGTCAGCACCAATGCGAACCAGCACGATGGTGCGAATACAAATACAAGTTTAAAGATTGGCATTTAGGGCAATCATGTAGGCAAAAAAAAATAGCACCGCCAGTAGAAACGTGCGACAGAAAAGCTATGAAAGGAAGGCGGCTAAAAGAAGGATACGAAAATTGTATTGCGGAGCAATATGCAAGAGAAAAGATTGCACCAGCCCTAAATAACTTTTGTAGCAAAATTCCAAGCGGTGCAAGAGAAGCAGATGGCACAGGCGCAGTGAAAACTTTATGCTTGGATGCGGTGAGATTCCTAACGGAGGACCAAAATTTACTTGGCGATGGTGCAGAAGATTTTGAAAATATTATGGTTGAACATACAGGGATCTATGGTTATGAAATTATGTTTGCAAATCACGCATTTGAAACCATACCTGGCGCAAAAGCTGCAGTTGCAACTACAGCGTCGGAACGTGGTGATTTAAGCAAACTAAGTGCATTAGATGATCTTCCTGAATTAACGTTGGGCAAGACGTTGTCAGAAATTGCCATCAGAAGCCTTATGAAATCCGTATTCAAAACTATAAGGGAGCAAATTTTGTCTGTGATGGTTTCCTGGAACCATTTAGAGCTTGGAAAAGAGAAAAGGTATGAAGAAATTAAGAAAATAATGAGCGACAAAGCTAACTTGAATAAGGCCATTGAAGATATTAGTAAAAATGGTATGCCAGAGAACACTTATTACACCATTGAAAAACACACCGAAGATAGCAAAGATGTAGCGAATGTGAAAAAATATGTGAATGCAGTCTTAGAGGTGCTTGATATTGAACGTATTGAAGCAACCTTGGCGCGATCATGGATGAAAGGTAGCGCCCAAGGACCACTAAGAAACCCTTTGAACGAATTTGGATTGGATTGCCAATATACAGATATTCGTTACATGGACTTGTTGAGCAATGCAATTGTTCCATTTAAAACGCATAAGGGCGAAACAAAAACAGATCGCGTCTTCAAACGTTTCCTTGCTGCATTTGAAGCGTCTTTAAATGGAAACGAACCTACGGAGGAGAGTGATGCCGCAACAAATGAAATGCCAGCTCAAGATGCAGCAGGGGAGACTTCGTTAGTTGAGTTACATGAATTGCCAAAGTGCGACGCTGTAAAATGCACTGACAGATCTGCTGATAAGTTACGCAGAAAGCGCTTTACAAAGTTGAGTATAAGAAAAAGAATGAGAAAGTGTTTTGGTAGCGATTATTGCTGCATGCTTAGTAAGACAGGGAAAAAATGTGAAAACATGGATTGCAATGAGCTTCAACAGAATGAATATGTGAAGGGTAAGCGGTTGAATTTGAAAATGATGGATTCGATTAATTTTAAATGCAAGAAAAATGTAGGCGGAGAAAACGATGACGAAGACGAAGACGAAGACCCAGTTATTCCCCTACCAGTGCCAAAGCAAAAAGTTGACCGTTTAAATTCCATAAGGGAAATGAATCCAGAAGGCAAGATATTTGCGCCGTACGCATCATTGATTTCAGGCTCTAAGAATTGGATACGGTGGAGAAGTACAAGTGGTTTTAGTTACATGAGCACTGTATTTGCGCGAAGTAATTATCCAGGAAAGTTTATGCCTGAAGAGTTATTCTACCAGCCTGGATTTTTAAAGATGACCTGTGGGGCTGAGGAGAAGGTACTACTAGAAGCATCTAAACAAGCAAAAAGTGGCAGTCTGGGTGCTACTGGTGCTGAAGCATCTTCGCTGTTGGAAGCTAGCAGTATCTGGGGAAGGAACAAAAAAAAGAAAAGCAAGAAGAAGAAGGCTTACCAACCTGGAGATTGTTGCCTTTATGGTTCAACTTGCTTCAAATGTGAATATGGATCTGAACATGTATGGCCTAATACTTGTTTAAGCAGTCGCAGATGTATGGCAAAAGAAGATGCAGCAAAAGATGAACCAAAGACAGACGATAAATCGAAAACAGACGATAAATCGAAAACAGACAAACCGAAAGACGGAAAAACAAATATACGCAAGCAAGAAAAATCTGGCAAGAAATACAAAGTTGGCCAATGCTGCTTGTTTGGAACAACCTGTTTTAAATGCGAACATGGGTCAGAACATGTTTGGCCAACAACATGCTTAAGTAGTAGACGGTGCAAAGCAAAGGCACCAGAAGCTGATCCAGCGAAGAAAACAGACGAGGAACCAAAAGAACCAAAACCTCAACCTATTGCCAACCAAGATTGCAGGTGGAACAAGTGGAAGTTTCGGTGTGAACCACAACGCGATTGCGCGTATAAATACAAATTTGGAGATATGACGTTAGATTATAGCTGCAGAGCTAAAATTACTGATAAATCGGATGACAAGGATCAATATTGGAAAACAAAACCAGAAATGAATGGTAAATGTTGTTATTGGGGAAGCTCGTGCAATTCATGTCAGTTTGGTAGTGAGTATATTTCACCATATCATTGCCCATGGACCTCAAGGCGATGCAAAAAGGACCCAAAGGAGATTAAAAAACAAGATAACGAAGATGTTACTGATGCTGATTGTTATTGGTCGTTTAAAAGGATGGAATGTGTAGGGCCAAATGGGAACAATGAAGTATGTAAGCACCAATATCGATGGCTTGATGTAACATTAAGCCAGTCATGCCGTGCTGTCGACAAAGGCATAAAAGCGGTTGGGAATGACACCGTACTTGATTACAATAAAGCACCAACAGATGATGGTCAATGTTTCTGGTCGACGGATCGTGCAAGGTGCGAACCAAGCAAATTTTGTAGATACAAATACAAATTTTGGGATATACATTTGTCACAATCGTGTAGAATGATTCCCGAAATGTATCGTTCGGACGCTTTAGCACGGGCTCGGCAAAACATAAATCCTTATGAAGTAAAAGATACTCGCTTGGTAAATTGTGGTGTTAGATCACTCATTGAAGCTAAATACCATGGCGGGCTTGATACATATTCAATTTGCTCATCGGGGGATTGGGAGTTGGACTCGAAAGGATGTACTATGGGCGAAGAATGCAGCAATGCTCCTAGTAAAACATGTGGTGCAGCTGGGTTTGGGTGGAAAGATGATAATCTAAGAGATGACGATGAGAAAAAAGTCGACATCAGGTTCACAGTGCCTCTGAGTTTTAGAAAAGCAGAAAATGTCAAAAACGCATACCATTTCGTTTCCTTGTCAAAACCACAACAGACTGCGCTTGAGATGGAGCTTTCAGAAGGCGGTTTACCAGTAAACGAGAAGGAGAAATTGGACAATGCTATTTGTGAAGTATGCCAATTGCAATTTACCAATAAAAAAATTGAGCACTGGAAATCACTTACTGGTAGCCACTCGCAGAAAGAACATGCAGCTGATTGTATAATTGCTTGCAAAGAACACTTAGAAGATAAACTAGACAGATGCCGTCAAAAATGCGAAGTGTTCCTGAATAAAAATAGTGGTAGTTGGCGTGGAGTAGAAAATTACCATGGCGATCAAGACCTGCGGGATCGCCTTTGCGTCAATGCAGAAAAAGTGTTTTCTAGTGACATTTTAAAAGCATTTCGAAAGGGCAACCAATACTTCTTAAAATGCTCTACTACAAAGAAGGGCAGCTTGTTGCAAGGTTTTAGTCTATTGGGTGGGAGAATCAAGTATAAAGCAAGTTCGTTCAAGCGCTCGCTAGGTACGCTATTGGAAGAATACAAACTTGCTGTGGCAAAAACAGCAAATGATTTTCAAAAAAAAGGTATTACTGGTGGATACACAACAGATCCATGTGATATATACCATACTGGTTATTGCCCTGTTTCATTTAAACCAACCCCACATCTTTGGGCTCAAGACAGAAAAGATATCTATAAAAAACTGGAGGAGGAAGAAAAAGAGCGGAAGAGAAAAGAAAAAATGTCCCCTGAAGATATTAGAGATGAAAAAATCGCTGCTGCAAAAAAAGATGCTGGTGTCAGTAATGAACAATGTACATTTACATGTATGACAGATGGAGAACGGAGTGTTGATGACAAGAAAATATGCCATAGCCTTCAAAATTTATCTGTTGACTGTGTAAAATGCGGAAATAAAGCATGCCAAAAGAAGGCGAAAGAACGATGTGTTGAGGAGTCACAAGGAACAGATACATGTAGCAATCCAAGTATTAAATGGAAAAAGAGTGAGAAATATGTATAATTTTATTTTTACCCTCTATGTAACTCTTTCGTTTTAAAATTTATATATAATAAACTTAAAAATATAGTACAAAATTTAGTATACTTAATTTATTGCCACCCTCCTCTATTATTATTATTATATTATTATTATATTATTATTATATTATTATTATTATTATTATCATTATATTATTATTATTATTATTATTATCAACAATCAACAACTACTATATACTCTAACTCGTTATTCACCACATCATACAAATTTAAATTTAAATTATCATCATCGTCCACCATTCTTCTTGCCTCTACTATCATAGCTGCATTAAAAACTGCATTGGGTTGAGATACTGGAACAAACTAAAGATGCACACATAATAATTTGCAGGAATAAATACATACATACAATGCCATCTAATGACAATAATGATAATAATAATAATAAACAGATCCGTCTCATAGATGATTCTTGCTTTCAGCAAGCTATGATTTTTGGTATTTTAAGTGGAATTGCATTTGTACTACATAAAAATATTAACATTAATACCATTAAGAAATATAATCGTAATGCCATAAAGCCAATAACAGTGCCACGTAAAGAATCAAATTTACAATTTAGTGTTGCTTTTATTGCGGCAAGCTGTATATCATTTTCAACTTGTAGAATTGTAAAAAAAACTAAGAGCGAAAAATTAAAGCAATCATTCGATAAAATACGACGCTTTAATGATAAAGGATGACATTCTTTTTATTACAAACAATGTTATTTTCAAAAAAAAATTAAAAAAGTGGTTTTAAAAGTTTCATTTTTTCATAGTATATACTTTGTGTATATGTACGTATAGTACAGTGCAATATAAAAGTACGTTATAAAGTCGAAAAAAAGTTAGACTCTCTCGTACTTTCGTACGTATTTTTTTTAGTCACTAGCCACACTATGATAAAAATATATAAATTATTCCTTCTTTCCTTCGTCGACGTCACCAACATCCTCCTTTTCTTCGCCACCTCGTCTTGGCGTTATCATGCCTTTAACTGAATCAGCGTTGACTAAGGAATCTAAATCTACCGCTTCTTTTAGTTCTTCATCAGTGTTTTTGTTATTATCAACATTGTTAGTTGTTATTAAGTTGTTATCATCATCGTTTACTATTAAATTTTGATTAGTCCCTTGCGGTGATTCTTGCTGTTGATGCTGCTGTTCTTGTTGTTGTTGCATTCTCATTTCACTACCTGCGGTATCCATTGGTGTACTGCGCACAGGCTCAACACCCGGCAAATTGCCATAGGCGCCAGTTATATCATCCCATCGCTCTTGCTCCTTCATCGTAGGGGTTGTTTTTGCACCTTTTTGATGACGTGATGATTTTTTATTGCGTCGGCCAATATGTTTTTTACTACTACCACCACGCATACCCCGGCCTTTACCTTTTGTTGCCAGTACACGTTGTGCCGCCTGTAATAATACAATAATATTATAATGTTAGTACTAATTCATTCAATTAATCGATCAATCGCCGTGTATTCAACGTGTTACTTACAATATGCGAATTGCGCAATGTTATGGTGATGCCATGGTCGTTTCCTAAATGTGTTTCAGCGATATCAACACCTTTCCTGTATGAATGTAAGCTTTGCTCATGCCGTTTTAAAAACTCTTGTTCGACACCAATGTTATGATATGCAATTGCTAACACAGCAATACGATCAACTTTTTGTGCAACCCCACTATTACCATCTGTACCAGACATAGCACCACTAAACAACTCTTCTTGCAATAAAATCAATGCAGATTGTGCATGCTCCAACGCCCCTGCAAAAAGGAATAGGGAAAAAATGTCAGTGTCGTAATTGGAAGAAAAAAATGGGGAACATCAAATAAAACTTACCAGCATGCCTACCTAATTGACTTAATACAGCACACATATTTAAATGCGTATCGGCTGGATTATCAACGTGCTCCAATCTTGATTCTATACGTAATGCTTTTTGCAAATAGGATAAAGCCGCGTGCAGTTTACCTTGTCTACGATAGTAGCATGCCAAATTATTATATGTGACTGCACGGCCAGCTTCATCACGTTCCGTTAATATTTCTGCTTTTTTCAATAGTTCTAATACCATACCAAAATCTTCTTGTTGTAAATATGTCATAGCTAATAAATTACACATCTCACCAACTGTTTTGCATGCACGCCATACTTCATCACTGTCGGCACCAAAAAAATGCTGTCGAAGCACTAAACCACGCTCCATACATTCTAATGCTTCTAAATATTTCCCTTGTTCTTGTAGTTTGACACAGGTGTCGTCAATACGCTGTAACGCTAATAATTCAGCATTCTCTGACGTTTCTTCATCCATGTTGATATTATTATGATATACCGTCACGGTACGTTTGTATATATATGTGGAGAGAGAGAGAGGGAGAGAGAGAGAATGTGTATGTTAAGGCTAAGTAGATACACGCGATATAAATATCAAGCCATGTACGTACGAATGGTATATCACAGAGGGTATTGGTTGCAGTGAACGGGCAGGTGAGTGTTTTAGTATGGATGATTAATAATGTAACTAACAACAATACATTTTTTTATTATTATTTATTATAATTTATTATAATCATATCATGTATTATATTACATTGCCTATCATTGTATAATACCACACCCAACGGTTACTTCGCTTGAATTTTCATTTTTTTCTTTTTTAAATGTTAAATGTATTATAAATGTATTCTATTTTTTTATCCATTATAATCAGTATTAAAATATACAACGACAGCGCTCTCCTTAATAATAAATAATAATAATTGATAATCAAAAAATAAGACTACACAACACTGTAAAATAAACAACAATAATAACAATAGTAACTAATATAAATATAATAATAATAATTATTAATTATAATTTATTTTTTTATTATTATTATATTATTATTACTTATTATTTATTAATATTATTTAAATTATTATTATTATTATTATTGTTGTTATTATATTATTATATTATATTATTATTAATAATAATTATTATTACATTATTACTGTATATTATTATTATTATTATTATTATTATAATTTAGTGGCTATTTTTTATAGATTAATAATATCCATTTTTTTTCAATAATTGTTTATCTCCATGAAGAAAAAGATAATGACCGTGATGAATATGCTCTTTTTGTCGATGGTAAACTATTCCAAATAAATTGTGTTTCTGTCTATACTGGATCATTTTTAAATTTATTAGGTGTAATGTTTATTATTATTATTATACAACAACATTTTTTCTTCAAATCAGTTTCCAAAAAAGTATTATCCCCAACACGTTACAATTCGATTTATTGATTATCTGATTTTTGTAAATGGCCACTTACAGTTAAACGTTTGTGTCGTCGTTTTGCGGTCCTTGATTTTCGATGTATGCCATTGCTACTATCTTGCAGGCTCTTTTCATTAAAACTAGCAGAAAAGCTAATATTGTCAATAACATTGTCAATCGATTCATTATTGCCATTGCGTAAACTTCCATTAATCGATTTGCTTAAGCTTAAACTTTCCCACGTTTCAACACTTTTCTTAATGCGATTCGTTAATGCCATAATTTTATCACGGAGGCGTAATTTCATTACATTCTGATATATATATATATATATGCATATTGCTGTTAGTTAGTACGTTCTACAGTGGCGTGAACTGGTTGTCAACTTACAATTTCACGTTTTATAAAAACAATATCCTCGTCGGAACTATTATTTTTTACATCTATTTCATGTTCTAATCGTTCGATATGCTCATTTGTTGCATTTATTTTATTGTCCTGGGCATCTAGGCGTTCATTTAATTTATCGATTAATACGCGCAAATTTTTATTCTCCTCTTTTAATACGTTGTGTTGCTGCAATATTTCGCTATTATCGTTACGTTCTTTTTGCAATTGCTCTACCGCATTATCAAATGACTCTTTACCCTGGTCAAACATTTCTCTAAGTTGTTGAAATTGATCGCGTACTACATAGAAGGATATATATATATATATGTATTACACGTATATTATTATGTTAGTAAGCGTAATGCGCATGTGTGTGTCTGTATATATACATTGAATGATTATATCTGGTACATACATGTTGACAATGCTAACTCATTTTGGTACATTCTTGTTTGCAATGGCATTTTAGTTACAATAGGCACGCCCGTATCATTGCCATTAGTACCATTATTATCATACGTATTATTGTTACTTCTATCATGCATGCCACCGCCACCACCACCAGTTGAAACAAACGCCATCTTGCCATCATCTAAATCGTTGTAAATATATTTTTCTATATTTTTCATTTTTTCTTCTAAAATTTCAAAAGCTGTTAGATCGCTTTTTGTTTTCAATGCTAATTTTAATTCGTTCTTAGTAGCTATGTTCCGTAATCGATCTCTCACACCCAATGTTAATTGCATTAAATGCTCTTGTACTGTGGAGCGTATTGTCGATTTAATATTATCAACGTCCTTAGTTAATTCTTCAACAATTGTAACATCAACCTTGTTTTTCACAGATTTATCAATATCATCCTGCGTTATATTGTACTTTTGTGACAGTTCAAACGAATATTTCATGTTGCGCTCAAACAATTGTTGTACCAACGCTTCGTCTGCTTTTAATTTAATATGTTTCATGAATGTTGCTTTATTACCTTTTAATAACATATCTTTGTGTAATAACTCTATGTCATCGCGTTGCTTGTATATTATTTCTTCCAATGTCTTAATAGTCGTGAATATATTAGTTTGCTGTGTTGTTAAATTGATTAATTTTGTAATAATTGTATGGTCTGCTTTCTGATTGGAGGGTGTGGAGGATGTTAAGTGCCTTGTGCGTGGTGAATGACTACGCGAGGATGATGGCGATGGGGATGTCACCGGAATCATATTATAATGCACATTTTGTTTATGGTTCAAATAATATAATTTGTTTCCATTCGGTGCATTCTTATTAATTTGGTAATTGCTGTATCCTGCTGGGCTTGCGTTGTTTGTAAGATTTCCTCTATTTGCATTCATATATGGATCAACGATATACAATGGTTCCTCATAAGAATGCAATGTACGTGGATCTCTGCGCTTAGAAATGGGTGAGGATGTAGGTCGTTGCTGCTGGTGCTGCTGTAACGTTGGGGATGGCGATGCATTAGCATACGGTGGAGTAGGTTTATTTACATTCTTAGACGCCATGGTTTTAACCAGTTGTGGCAGTGTATGTCGAGTAAGGTAGTTGTACTAACAGGAAGGAGCAAGCTGCAGCTACGTAAACATCTGTACATACATGTATGTACATACCTAGTATATGTGCAACATCATACATATACAACAATAACGAATGAATTAGCATTATTAATAATAATAATTTTATTATGATGATGCCCCATTTTTTTAGAAAAAACAACTACTCATAATATAATACAATATTTAATCATAATAATAATAGTGAATAGTGCTATATGGTCGGTTAGGCCTTTCAGTTTTACTGTCCAATGTTACCACAAGCAGTATTATAATAACAATGATGAACATTGAAAAGTAAGCTACGCCCCAACTAAAAGTCATTTAAGGTAAAACACATGAAAAACATGCTATACTAATACTAATTACTATACATGTTCTTATATAATAATAAGGATATTATTATTAAAATATTATATCGGCCCATATGGTTTTTTTTTGTGTGGTGGGGGGTTGGTTTGTGTATGCATGATTTAGACTTATAACAAAACATTTTTAAAATTTACTGCTGTCGTTGAATATTGTTGTCAGGAATATTTGTATATACCCGGCGATAAGAAGCTAGGGGTAATAAAACTTTTTGTGTTACGACTCTGACGTTTGACGAAGTATACGATTGTATAATAAAGGATGGATCGTGGTATGAAAAATACACCGTTAACACCCCCTCAGTCTATTGTAAATAAAGAACCAGGTAAAAGTTTTGATAGTGTGATTGCTGATAATAATAACGACTTGGTTAAAACTACTGATACGAACAACAATATTAATGAAAAAAAGAAGACAACCCTATCCTCCAGTAAGAACGAACTTGAACAGGGCCAAGCAACAACATTGACTTATTGCAGTCACGTTGGTCTTGATGGAACACTCATTTTAATATGGCATATAGTTGCTATCGCTGGCTATATTCTAATTTTAGCATATTATTCTGCTGAATTTTCAAAACTACAACGCGAAGGGGTATGGTTATTTATTTTAGTACCTTTATTATATTTCGTAAGCTTCGTGTTAAACATACGAAGTTGGAAAACTGCAGCTAGAATGTATACGAATCAAGCAAAAAACAGGGACACAGATTATAGTACAGATACTAGCAACGCTTACATCCAGATGCTTCAGATATATCGTAAATGGAGTATTAACGGTGAATATTTTCTATGGAAATTATTTACGTCAGAATTCTTGGAAAGTGTAAACCAACTCGTAAATACATTCCAGATATATTTATGCTCATTTGAACCTATCGTAATTTGTATTGTATCATGTTTGTTTTTTGGCGACAGTATTTTTCGTGCATATTACATTTCACAGACAAATACACCAAAACGAAGAAAGCGGCAACACATTTGTGATGGTATTATGGATTTTTTATGTATGGTAGTTCCTGTTGTATTAATAGTTTTTAAGTACAACGCTCTAATTTTAATTAACGAAATGATACTTATTATCATTTTACCAAGTATATTTTTAATGCTAAAATTCCGCACGTTATTCCGTGAAATTATCCGCACACGATCAAACAATATTGTATTAGGTGCTCAAGCAAGAGTTTCATTTAATTTGGGACGCAATAGAGCAAGTATCTTTGGATCAAATAGGACACTTAAGATGGCGCGTAAGCAACAAGAAGTAATTCCCAAACAAATTCGTATTGGATTTCTTATTTATAATGTTGGGTATGCTTTCTTAATGTTATTTATAGGAGTCATGTCATTAATCGGTATAAATGCAGCAGAGCAGAAATGTGGCAATGAACCCTTGTGGGAAAATAATTGCAAGGTTCCAGTTCCTATATGCACATCTTTATTCACACCAACTTGTAATTGTGTTGTACTTCAAGTTTCTGAGCATAATATGACGACGTTACCAAATGTATTTTTAGAAATGAATGCCTTAAAGCATGTAACAATCAACAATGGCCCGTTAGAAACGTTACCTAATGGTATGAATACATTTCAAAAACTAAGTGTTTTAGATTTAGGTTACAACCAAATTGGAGCGTTTGATGATAGTTTAGAGGGCTTGCCGTTAACTTATTTGAACGCAAATTACAACAAAGTAAAAGAAATTCCAAACGTAGTTTTCACGTTGGAAAAATTGGTTTGGTTATGTCTCATTGGGAATAATATTGTATCAATAAATCCATCGATTCATGGGCTCACAGATCTTTCTAATCTATTGTTAACAAACAACTCAATCCGTAAACTACCACCGGAATTATTTAAATTGGATTTAGCAGCATTATATCTTGACGGAAATAATATTACAGAAATTCCAGCAGATATATATAAATGCAAGCATATGCTAATTATGCGATTTGATAATAATCCGTTATTAAAGGTAATTCCTAATGAGATTGGAGAAATGCCAAGATTACGAAGTTTGGATTTAAGGTACAATTCTATCCAAAGTCTACCCATGACATTTAAAAAGGCAAGCAATTTAAAATATTTGTTCTTGGATGGCAATACAATATGCAAAAATGATGCTTGGCAATCGAACAAACCGCCAAATATCGATGTTGTAATCTCCGGCTGCACGAAGCAATGCTCTAAGTTTTGTCAGGATATTTTTCCTGCTAAAGGATTGAAAAAAGGCAAATGTTTAAATGAATGTAGTATGCGAGCATGTATAGATTGTAAGTCATGCGACGCGTGTCAATGTGGGTGTAATATGTAATTTTTTATTTTATTGTTAAAAACACATATAAAAATATAATAAAAAGTATATGTGTACACATATAATATTCGTAAAGTTATTACAACGCACGTGCGTTTTAAATGGTCAAGATGAAAATAGACGTCTTATGATGCCATTGGCGCACCACCACCTTGAAGTAATTTGCGCCTTTTTGACCCCTTATCCTCATAAAACACTTTTCTCATCAATCCATAATTTGGATTTTCGTTAGGGTGCTCAACAAAAACAGACATTCTCTTCATATTATCCTGTTTAGTACACGCGTTAGCTCCAGGGAATTGTCGACACGCTTCTGCAAAACTTATCAAAGAATTCTTATATATAGTACAACGCTCCAACACTTTTTCTCTATCTCCATCATTGCCGCAACCCTCACCTTTAAATTTAAAAGTGTATTGATCATGTCTAGCGTCTAGATTTTTGACGAATAAGATAAACAGATCGCAAGTTGCGGTGGCACCGGTGTCAGTTTCGCACGTAAAAGAATATTTTTGATGAGCCTCATATGACATAACGGGTCTGCAGAAGCGTTCAAGTTTCCCCCACTTCTTACACGGTGCAAGTTTAGGATCTTCTTCTACTTGATTATCATTGTCGAACCATTGCTTATTATTTGCTTTCGAACATTTACCTTTCAACTTTTCCTCTAATTCTATAATTTTTGTGTTTAATCTTTCAATCTCATCATTTTTTTCTTTCGTTTCTTTAGCTTTACTTTTAAGTACGTTTCCAAAGTGGTGAGAGGGTTCTGTTATCTGCTTTCTTGCTATAAACAAGTCGTCGTGTAAAGCGAAACCGAGGATAACCAACTCAGTAATGGTTAATAAAAACAGCAAAATTGAGAACTGCATTTGTATATTAGACCCGCGCATGTATTCTATTCGGACCCCGTTTAAATTTAGTGTGTATGTTGTGGGTAACACTGTGATTTCGATGTGCAACTATCACAACAAATCTCACTCAGTGTCTTCTCATCAGTATTATTATATTTTTTATTATTATTATTATTATTATAATTATTTTTTCATTATTTATATTGGATTCCCATATACTACTATTGTAATATTATAATAATATAATAATAATAAATAATATTAAAATATTAATAAGTAATAATATAATAAAAAACACACACACACACACACACACACACAACAACATTAAATTGATAGTGATTTAAATTGGAATGCATTGTATAACAGTGCTATCGTAAACTCTGCTGTCTAATGCATCTTGCACCCTACCCCCCCCCCAATTAAAAAAATAAGATTGAAGTTTCAGTTCAGACTCTCCTTTAATTTTGTACCATTTCGTAGTGTCTAGTAGCGATAATCCCCTAGAAGATGGAACGGCCCTATCAAATATGGATATTTCGTACAGTTAGACTCCCACTAGTACGCCATTTTAGCTGCTGTGTGTATGCTATTTTTGTCTGGTTTTATACAGTTTTATAGATTTTACTTGCTGTGTCTATGCTAATTGATCTGGTTTTATACAGTTTTATAGATTTAGTGCTATTTCGATGTATTTAAAGCATTAGCAGAGCACAGCATTACCAAAAAAGAAATACCTCATTTTATAGTGTCACGAGGAGTGTCATCGTGACAATGCTGTGTCGTTGTATTATCTTGAAATACCTCATTTTACCCTTTGTTGTTTTCTTGTTGCAGAGGCAAAAGTGTTTAAAAACAATGTTGGAGACATTTATTCTGCATTGCCAACGCTGCGCATATTTTTTGTATTAAAACTAAGTTGCGTACCAGTTTGTACAATGTTCCCCCCATACTTTATACATTTATTTGATAGTTTTCATTTTTTCCAATGTAACCCTAATTACAACACCATTCCTGAGATTTACAAGTGGTGGCATATCTCAAGTTTATGGCGGTGTATGGTCGCGAGAATGGCGGTGGAGTGTTTCTGTGGTTAGTATCTAACATAAAAGTATTGGTTACAGCTTCGTATGTTATGGGAAAGTGTCGAACGGGCGTTTTTGTGAGTGTATTTTGCAATGCAAGGGAGAGTATGGAATTGCGGTGTGACGGGGAGTGTCTTAATGCTAATGCTGTGTCGTTGTATTATCTTGAAATACCTCATTTTACCCTCGTTGGAGAGCCAAAAGTGTTTAAAAACAATGTTAGAGACATTTATTCTGCATCGCCAAAGCTGTGCATATTTTTTGTATTAAAACTAAGTTGCGTACCAGTTTGTACAATGTTCCCCCCATAATTTATACATTTATTTGATAGTTTTCATTTTTCACCATTTTCATGGCAATTGGGTATTTCAGGCGTATTTGCCTGCTAAACACTGTATATACAACATATAAATGAGTATACATATGAAAAATTGTTTAAAAACCATGTTTCTGGTATTAAAAACACGAAATAACTTACGAAGTACTTTTCATGTATGTAATAAACAATAATTTAACAAAATGCTTTGTTTTTGATGTTAATTACTAACATTTACAGCACCATTTTGATTTTTTGTGAATTCACTTTTTTTTTATTGCTTTGGGAATTTTGACTTTATTTGAATATTAAAATTTTTCATTGTTTTCAACATAAAAAACTTATCATTTTTCTAAACTTAAAAAATTAAATTAATGTATCCATATTATTTTAATATATCAAAATAAACACTTCAAGGCAAACAACTCGACCTTGCTAGACGTAAAAGCAGTTTTCTAACACCATTCCAATGATATCAAAATCGACGCTAGCATTAAAATAGTATTACATAACCTTAATCAACCACACATTTTACCACTGTTTTTTGAATAACTTTAGAAAATGTACTGAATGTTGATGTAATTGTGTATCAAAACGAAGTTACTGTTTTGTGGTGTAAGATATATATATAGATAAAGTATTTACGAGTTTATAGCAGATAAAAGTGTGTGTGACGATTTTTAACGATTGTTTTGTATATGCATGTTTTCGACAAATTTGGGATCCGGGCGGACATGATTTGCGGATGTTTTCCCTCTTTGTTAAAACTGGCGTTTTGAGATATTTAGGACAGAGTTAGCATTAACCGCGATAATAAAAAAAAATAATAATATAAATAATAATAATAAAAAATAATAATAATAATAATTATTTTTTTATATTATATTTATTGCAATTAATTATTCATTATTATTTAACTTTAAGAAGGGGTGATTTAATGATTTATTATGTACTATTTTAATAATTAATTTTACTACTGGATTTAAGTGATTAAAAATGTATAAAACTGTATAAAACCTAGTAAATGCTAAAGCAATAAAACGCAAAAAAAGCATCAAAACTTATGCGGATATTTGATCCAACAGAAAATTTGCTAGCTGTTTTTTCGCCCCAAAATTCTACATATGTGCAGTGCTGCAGTGCTGCTGGAGCCCATCAGCACCGGGTAGTGTTAAAACGAGGAATGAGAGGTGGCCATTTCAAATGATCCAAAAAGTGGAGGGTATGTATACTAGGACTCCTTCCTTGCTTGTTAGAATAGGGAAGACACATAACCAGTACTTGGATTTGCTTATATTGTATATAATGAAATTCTTATTTTGTCATAGTAATACTCATATAATACATATATGAATGTACACATCTGGGGACATATTCCATCGCCCGCGTTGCCAAATCGATTGCACTACAAACAGGTGTATCGGTAGGATCGATTCGTTAATTATATATATATCGTAGTCAACTCGTATATAGATTACTACATACATACATACATACATATATATATATCATGATGAAGGCATCGGTTGTGTACATCACAGCCATTTTACTAGTCGTCATTGTATTTTCATCAATTTTATCAATACCGACCAATGCAATACGTTTAAAAGATCAAAAACATGGTCTATCTTCATTACCACCATTGCAACCGTTAATGCCGGTAGATGAGTTTCAACGATCGAAACAACATTGGCATCAAGGCATTGGGGACATGGATCGACATAATGGTGGTGCTAAAAATGGATGGATAAATACTAATAGTCAAAAGAACCAAAATCATAATTGGCCAAAAGTTGTTGATGATGAAAACGATTTAATTCATCAACATGGTACAAATGACAAAGCGAAACATTTGTCCAGTGCCTTGGAAGACAAGGAAGCAACCGTGCGCGCCAATATAATTTATGAAGAAATGAGAAAACGTAAACAACGTGAAGAAAACAAGCTAAATACAAAGATACATGTTGGTAATAAATACCATAATATTAATAATATTAAGAAGGAGAAAATAATTGTTGCTCAGCCAAAATATCATTTCGGTGTTCAACCGAATAGTAAGCAAAGTTCTGGCAACCTTGCATTTATGCAGTTACGAGGTGAAGCAATGGAGAAGGACCCAGACGATGATGTTATTGAAGCATCGCGTAAACCACAGGTAGTAAAATCCATTAAAAATGGTTGGAGCCATGGAGGTCCAACACATAGTTATGAAACAATAAACGATGTTAGTGACCCAAAAATTAATTTTCAAACTGGTAAAGTTATGACAAAGTCAAAAGATGATACGTATTGGGAAGAACATGTATCTACGGAAATTGCAAAAAAAGTGTACGCTGTGCAAAAAGCAAATATACAAAAGGTACGGTCTAACAACATCGCGGCAAAAAAAATAAATAGCAACACGAAGTTAAAAGAATTTCAAGAGCAAGTATATTCTGATATTTTACTAGATGTTGGTACGAAAAAGATTCAGCCAATGTTGATGAAGGTTCCAGTTATTAGTGCAACTGATATTGTTCAGGAGGATGATGAAGAATATCATACAACTGGTGGTACAGGAAGTCATAGTACTGGTAGCAGCCAGCCAACCGGTCCATCTGCACCTGGTGCAAGTGCTACAGGAAGCCACAGTGCTACCAGTAGTAGCGGATCGACTGGCCCAGCTGCAACTGGTGCAAGTGCTACCGGAAGCCACAGTGCTACTAGCAGTAGCGGATCGACTGGCCCAGCTGCAACTGGTGGAAGTGCCACTGGAAGCCACAGTGCTACTAGTAGTAGCGGATCGACTGGCACAGCTGCAACTGGTGCAAGTGACGTAGAAACTACTAATAGTGGAACAACTGGTTCCGCAGCTGTTAGTGCAAATTTAACTACTAATATAACTACTGCTAGTAGCACCAATTCATCATGGAGCAATACAAGTAATGCCAACTCAAGTACTATTTATGCCAACAGCACGCAGAGTGGTAGTTCAAATACTACTGTCACGTATAGTGGTATTGGCCGTAACGTTAATTCAACCATTTCTGTAGTAAATAAAGCAGGGCCTGGTGCAAGTGATATGACTGGTGCAAGTGGTATGACTGGTGCAAGTGGTATGACTGGTGTGGATGGTATGACTGGTGTGGATACAACAGGTGCAAGTGGTATGACTGGGCCGAAATTACACCGAGCATCAAAAGGACCAATCACAACTGGAAGTAGATATGATGCAACATTGCCGTTTTCTAGTGCCAGCACCGGTCACACTGGAAGCACTGGCGCCACAGGTATCTTTTCCGATAAAAATATTGATGAGTTTAACTCGAATGATTTATCGGAAAAACACAACGAAAGCAGGATTAACAAGAAGACGCAAAAGATAAACCCCGTTCAAAATACAACCAAACATCACAATGTGGATAATGCTGTAGACACTGACGTGAACATTATTCCATTAAAAAAATTACCAAACTCCAAGTTTGAAAAAGTGAAGCGTCAGTTGCACCAGCATTACCGTAGACAAATTATTGCTATTTTGGAACGCTTCCCATTTATTAAGCAAAATCATAGAAACGATTATAACCGCATTATAAAATTGATTGGCGATTATAAATTCGATCAAACAGCGTCAACAAACCGTGGTGTCACAAAATATAATTTTGATATTGCATCCGCGTTGTTACAGCATTTATTAACACATAGTGTGAAAAATGAAACAAACCGAGCATGTTTGCAAAATGTAAAGTCGATACAACGGAAAATGTCAAGCATGAAGTTACATGAAATGGATTTTTACAACACTGCATACAAAAAATTAACACAAAAACGGGAAGCAGCGTTGCGTCGAAATACATTAAAAGTAATGGGTGAGCATTTGAAACAAAAGTTAGCGATAAACAAATTAAAGCACACTAGTAAGATTGAGCTAGAAAATAGCAAATCTGAGTACAATGTGATTAAACGTAGGCTACAACGCCATGTGAAGAATTGCCAAGATGCGCGTGCCAAAGGATTGAAGCGCAAAAATCATGCTAAAGCTTTATTGGATGCACAACTAGATTTGGAAGATAAGTATCGCATGCGGCTCGTAAATATTAGCGATGATAATTATCAAAAACAACTAGCCCACAGTAAATATGTTCGCGATCACGCATTAAGTTTGTGCAACGACACAGTTAAACATATTCTGGAAACATGCAAAGCTGTCAACGTTGATTATTACGATAAAGAATTGCAACGCTTGGAAGAAATGGGGGGGAAATTAGTATTGCAGTCATTTTTACAACTTCAGGCAAATGACAACACTGATAAATGCCATCAAACACCATCCCGAATCTATGAAAAGTGCGAAGCACATGTCAACAATGTATATGCCGAAGAAAAAGCCAAAGCATCTTTGGAACATGTACAATTACTTGATTCAATTCATAATAATTTATACAACGATATGCAATTAAACCACCATTCAATTGCAAAGTTGAATAGACAGTCAGTGCGTAAATTATATAGTAAGCGATTAAATAAAATTGACGCAGATTTAAAGAAATTTGTCAGCTTTAGTTGTAAAGACGTTGATATGATCACGGCCAACAAATCAAATATCTGGAAGCAATATATTCATATTCAAGAATCAAATACAATAACAATGCATACACTCAACAGCATGAAAGTAATTAATGTGCGTGATTCTATTGCATATATGGCAAAAATCGCTGATAAAACATTTAATGAGGGTGTACGAAAAATAAAACAACAGTTAGAAAACCGATTGCATTTTATTTCCAACAATGTTGAACCAGAACTATTGCATAAAAATGAAGTACGGTGTGCTTCAATGCATAAAGATATCAAAGCAAAATCAGAAATTGTGGAAACGCTACTAGTAAAAAATGATATAAATAAAAAATGCCCTGGTGATTTAGTTTTTAATGTTTGTCATAAAATACCATTTACTTTTGGTGATAATAATATGAAGAACCAATTTAAATATGAATCTTTGAGAATAGAAAACAAGAATGGTTTGAAGAGTAACTATAGATTGACATGCCAAAATGTTATCCAAAATAATATAACTACGCTCAATTATAGACGAGCACATGCATTTAATAATGCAAAACCTGAATTTAAATGTTTTACTGGATGTAAGTGTCCATTAAATAAACCTGTGCAATATCGAAATGGTAAAACGATCAGATGTGTTACCATACGTGAATGCAAAGCAATTCGTTTGCAGCATGTTTTAGACAAAGTAGAGTCTGATGTTTCTAAATCCACAATAGATAGCTTAAATAGTATTACAAAAACAACAATGCAAGTTTTAGAAGGCAAAACTGGAGCAACCGGGAGTATGGGCAAAACAGGAGCAACTGGAAGTATGGGCACAGGAACTACAGGAATCTCTGGTGCAAGTGGTATTACTGGCAGTGCTAGCACTGGCGGGGCAAAGAACTGAGAAACCTATTTTTTGCATATTTAAAAACGGTAAGCATTTTTAATAAAATACTTGATATTTGATATTTTAAATTTTTAGTATACTCCTCAAAATGTTATACCAATGGTATCATTTTATAGTGTTTTACGAATTTATATATATATATTAAGTTTAAAGTTTAAAAGCGGTGTAACAAAATATAACTTCACACGCCCCAACATTTTTTCCATTCTTCAACAGATTTGTTTGCATGCTTTTTTGTTGCTTCCGATGCAGCATCAATATACCTTGTATCAACCCCGTTGCTTTTACGATGTGCAATCGTTATCTCTGCGATCCACTGTCGCAATGCATTATCGGTATCTGGGTCTGCCATCATGACACGAATGGCTTCGAGCACTTTCGGAATCGACAAGGTTGGGGACCACGATTCTAAAACTTCTAAACAAATAGCACCAATGGAATTCACGTTGCAATGATATATTTCAGTTTCAAATGCCACCATTGGTTTTGTAAATGGGTAGTCTTGTGGTACATGAATATTTAACGCGAATACACCATTCTCAAACGGTGTCCCGGGTGGACCTTCAACCAACGCTTTTATTTTGGAAATATCATCTGCAGCTGGAAAAATATGAATGCCCTCACCGCTAAGCCTCCATGCTGATGTATCACCTTTTGCGACGCTACAAAGTTCTTTCATTATACGTTTGGCCCTGCCACGTAAAAATAATGGTTCATTAGATTTGGCTATAAATGCACCAATGTTGTGGATTTTTACTGGGCCTGTGTCGTTTTTGACCATCACTGTGGATGCATTTTTTCCTGAAGTAATTTGTTTCACTTTAATATGAGAAAAATCATTTGGTATACTACGTTCAACAAATTTTGGTTTGTCGACCCCACCACGTCTAGCTCGCAAGGATACCACGACTTCATTTTCCATCATTTCAAAACCTTCTGCCAATGATTTTATTTGAAAACATGATCCACCAGTAGCCATGACGATCTTTTGCAAGTCCCTATCTGGTGCATTTCCAACAATTATTGCGTCAACAATTGCACCAATTGAGTTTACTTGCTGTAACGCAACCATCGGACTTATCCCTGCATTGTTTTGTCCATCGGTTAGTACCAAAATTCGTAAATCTGTTTTAGGGCTATTTTCAAATGTTTCCTTTAACATTTCAACCCCTTGTAAGATGGCTGAGTATATAGCGGTAGATCCTCGTTTTTTCAAATCATCTACAATGGTTTCAAACAAGTCTAAAGAGTCTGTCAAATCTAATAACGTTTCTACTTCGTTATCAAATTGTATAAGACCAAGTTTATGCCGTCCTGAAAGTGTCTCCGTTCGATCTCTGAATGCATAAAATACTTGTTTTACTGCTTCCATTCTAGAACGTCGTTCAATGATTTTATTCAATGCATTTTGATTACCATCATCATTCCATGATTTTGATTCTTCAAATGGCGTGCCCATAGACCCAGATGTGTCAATACAAATCGCAACGCATTCTTGAACAAATATTGGTAATTGTGTTTCGACTTTTGTACCAATATCATTTTTACTCGTTGTACTTGATTTAGTATTATTCTTTTCTTGGCTTATCTTCATCAGTGCATTTAATGCTTTTTTTCTAGGTATTAATTTTAATTGTTGTGTTACATTTGTCGCCATGGCTTCGTCAACTAATTTCAAATCTTCGATGTGTTTTGCCCCTAGTAAATTAACAATTGTAGCAGCATCGGCAAAGTCTAAAGTTGTTTTTAAATATTCTAACGCAGAATTATTACAATTATTTTCAATGTTTTGGTTTTGTTGTGCTAAATCCAACCAATCTTGTTGCTCGTCGTTACCACATTTATTCCTGTTATTTTTTTGTGTAAGTGATGCCATCATGTGAACTGTGATTTGTGTGTCAGTATATCTTGATAATTTTTAATGGTCAGTTGTGGATATCAGTTGTATGTTGAGTTTCAAAGTGGATATGTAGCAATACGTGTTGTGTGTGTATGTATGTGTTGGCCTATGGCACGACTATCGCATTATGCACTATTATTATTATTATTAACATCATCATGTTGATTTTATTATTATAATTATTATTATATTATATATATATATAATATAACACTACTCACTATTATTTGAAATTATTATTTATTATAATTTTATGTTATTATTATATTTTTTACACTACTTACTATACAATGTGTTCTTACACTACGCACAACAAAGCTGAAGCCCTCCTACAGCCCTGCTACAAGGTGGTAACGTGGTATAACAATGATATGAAGGATGCTTGTCACTTGTCATTTCAATGTTTCTTACATTCTGTTAGCTTCTAAGATTACCACGCTATAGCATTAGGGGTAATTTTTCTGCGCTCGAACAACCTTCCCATAGTACTACGTTATACTAACTACCACTGGAACAACCTTCCCATAGTACTACGTTATACTAACTACCACTGGAACAACCTTCCCATAGTACTACGTTATACTAACACTAAAACTCGAACAACCTACAGACAAGTTCAAAGTTCAAAATGAAGGTATAAAACATTCCCCCTATAAATGGACAATTGCTCTTGGAATTTGAAACATATTGTATACTTCAACCGTAACTGTTACTAAATCATATATATATATATACTGTATACCAAAATAATAATCTAGTAATCTTACTCATTTTAATATAAAAAATATAATTATTACTTATTACGTATTATACAAGGTTGAAAATATAATCTCAAGTTGAAAAAAAGATTTTGAATATTTTTTAAAGAATATCATACTTTTTACTATAACACTTTGTAATCCACGCCTCGGAATGTCAATGTTCTTGAAAACGCACTAGTGTCTTTATCGTTTTCATCTATACTATCGTTTATTTCAAGGTCGTCGTCATCGATATCATCATCATAACTTAAATCATCATTTGCACCCTCGTCTTGTTCCTTTTTCATACCGTCTTCAGTATGGTGTTCTTGATATTTACCTTCGTAGCTTGAACTATTATCAAAATCATCATCGTTTTCTTCAAGTACACTAACATTATCTATAGTAGAGTATTCCGCCACCGTATTGTCCACATATTCTACTTTATTCGTATCGCCGTTATCTTCTTCAACCGCATTTTCGTCAATAGCATCGTCGTTTAATAAAACACAATGCGTGTTGTAAATAGGCACCAACTCCTCTTCGTCGTCATTCACTATTTCTTTGTCGTCATCTTTACCCTCTACCTTTTCTTCATCCTCTTCGGCATTCAATTCTACATCGTCTACCATAATGGTTTCATTAGTTGCGTTAGAAACAACATTACCTTCGCATTCCTCTTTCTGCCCACTTACAACTTGTGCTGGTTCGTCCTCTGCAAGCATTAATGCTCGTAATTCTTTCACAGTCGGTCGTTTACTATTCCCAGTAATTTCCTTACTACCAAGTTTTAAATAATTATTGCGTTGATATTTGCGTTGGCTTGCTTTCAATATAGGTACGGCAACATCATTAATATCTGTTTTCCCTGTAAAAACAATGTTTGTATGTTAGACTATGTGGCCGTTGAAAAATTAAGAAAAAGGAGAGAAGAAATACTTACATTTTCTTCGCTGCGCTTTGTCCTTTTGAACTTCATCATTTTTAACACGCTTCAATGGTGGTGATTTATTATTACTATTATTAATCAATTCTGTTGGCAATGCGGCTAATATTCGTGTTTGCGTCCGCCCACGTACTCTACCGCCGCGTATATTGCCTGTTAAGTTATTTCCTTTGTTTAATAATGCAAACGACTTTTTACTATTCTGGTGATCAGTACCATTCCCAATATCCACGTCATCATTACTACACTTATTAACATTCATATATTTTAAATACTCTTTACCTTTGTCTTCAATACATGGTATTTGAATATTTAATTCCTTACTTTTGTCAATTACACATTTACGATTAAAAAACTTTTTCAATGTTAATCGTTTTTTCATATCTTTGTTTAACATATCTTTCACAATTATACGTAAATCATGCGAGTAGTCCACGCAAATTGGCTCGTACTTTCCGCGCATAATTTTTAATACTAAAGCACCTTGATTAGTTGCATCAAATGGGTGTTGAAAGGTACCTATATATGGATGCATGTGCACGTGCAATGTGCGTTTATGTATGTAGCATGTTAGTAGCGTGCAAAAATCAGGGAGCAAAGGTTCGATATACACAGTATATACTTACAGCATTCGTAGAGTATACAACCTAGCGCCCATACATCACTTTGTTTATTGTATGGCTTGTTGGCACATAACTCGGGTGATAAATAATATGGGGTACCAACAACGGATGCAGCATAACTTTTTGTGCTATTTAACATTTTTGCTACTCCCAAATCGCCAATTTTTAGCGATGGTACATTATGATAATGTTGACCAAACTTATTGCAGTGCGCTTGTGTATTTCCGGCATCATCGCGGACCAATAAAAAAATATTAGCAGTTTTCATATCACGATGTAAAATTTTTTGCGAGTGTAAATAATATAAACCATTTGCCATTTCTATTAAAAATTTCCAAATAATATTTTCTGGTAGTAATACATTGTTTTGGTAGTTGCTGTTGATATTTTTTCCATGGCTGTTGCTGCTAAATTTATCGGTGTTATAAGTATTGGCTTTACGTTTTGCATGTGACAAATATTGTTGTAAATCGCCATTGTTACAATATTCCATAATAATATTCAACGCTGTTTTATCAATAAACGAGTCGTAATATTTAACAATATATTTATTAGATAGTGAGGCCATAATTTTACATTCATTAACAGCATCAAATTGTTCCTCTTTCGTCATTTGGTTCAATTGTACTTGTTTCATGACATAAATTTTGCTCGTTTTCTTTTTACTTGATTTGTTGGTAGCGGCAGCATGTTTGTGAACAATGCGTTCTACCTTATATACCTGTCCATATGACCCGGAACCAAGAGTCGATAAAATATTAAAATCATTTAACGTTGACGTAGACATAATTAGTACTGTACGCGTCGAAAACTAAGGTATGACACGTAGTTACGACGACGAAATATATATAATCAGATCTATATGTACGTAAGCTAAAAAAGGTCAGCCTCCAAGTTGCACTGCTTCCCCCTTTTTTTTCTTCTTTTAATGTGCGTGTTTTGTGCGTGTTGTTTGATGTTGACGTTGTTTGTTGTTGTTGTAATAATTATAATAATAAATAATAATAATAATAATAATAATAATAAAAAAAAAGTAGTGCAATAATAATAATAAAATAATATTAAAATTAATAATAATACGTATAATAATATAAAAAAAATATAATTAATTTATTATTAATAACAATAATAATAATAAAAAAATATAATAATAATTATTTATTATACCAATATATAGAAGAATACGACTAATAGTAGTAGATAGTAGAGTACATCATCTTCTTCTCTCGCTAAAAAAAAAAATACATTATTTTATTATTGTTTATTATTGAATTTATTGATGTTATTCTTATACATTAAAAATATAATAATAATAATAATAATTTGTGCATTTCAATAATAATACTTTTTGAAAACTTTTTGTTGTTGTGTTTCATTCTCATTGTTGTGCCTTTTATTTTACTCTTCTCGTTTTTTGCATTTTTGCAATTTCGCAAACTTTGACTAGTCTCACTATGAAAGCAGCATTGCAGCATTTACCAAATATCGTTAAAAAAATGGTGGATGGGAGTACATAGGCGATCCGATGCTAGTATTATTGTGTACTAACAAGTACGACAACTATATCATATTGTTGGTGTTATAATTAGGGTATTTGGACACTAATAACATGAAAACATCGCGTCCCAACCCTAATGCTAACACTTATTGGTTGGAAATACATAGTAGTTAGTGCAATATCGAACTTGCCACTATTATATACCGTATGGAGTGTACGTGTTAGAGTATTAAATATAGACGTTATAAAGTTGTTGTTTTTTAATACTGTATAGCACTAATAATAATAAATGTACTTAATTATAACTTGATAATAATAATAATAATAATAATAAAGAAGAAGAGAATGGGTGCAATGGAAAGGAAAAGTGAAAAACAACGTCAACAATAAACACACAACACAGTCATCACACCTCGGTCACCTTCCTCGGACATATTCACGAACACATCGGGCGACAAATCTACTATAATAATGTTGCTAAAATAACGCGTTGTGTAAAACTATTGTTTACCATTTTCGTCACATCTGATATATCTAACTATGCCGCTATATGGAAATGCAAATTATTGGGAAACACACTATACGAACGACGATGACGAAACATATGATTGGTTGTTATCGTTTTCAACACTACGTAGTATACTGGTAGAACATGCAGGGTGTACAACGTTAAGTAAACGTAGTCGCTTATCCCTATTAATTGTTGGCTGTGGTAAATCAACTATATCCGAGAGGATGTACGATGCTGGGTGGAAAACAATATTTGCAATTGATATTTCTAAAGTTGCTATAAAGCATATGCAAAAACGTCAAATAAACCGTAAAACTGGTAAACGGTTGCGCAAAGGTTTAACGTTTCAAGTACAGGATGCATTAAAGTTGAAGCTCAACGATAGTTTGTATAAAGAAAAATATGATTTTATATTTGAAAAATCAACACTGGATGCCTTATTATGCACACGGAATGAAAGTACGTTGGCCGTAAAATTGTACTTAGAAAACATATATCATAGTTTAAAATTTGGTGGTAAATTTATGGTTGTAAGTTTAGGACCACCAAAGCGTAGATTATCAAAATTGAAACAAAAGGGTCTTGATTGGGAAATTACTGTTAATGAGATACCAAAACCACATATGGAGGGATTTAATGTTCGGGACGATGATGAACGTTATATATTTGTTTACATTTTAACAAAAAAAGAACAAACTAATTTTAAAGTTGCTACCATAAAAGTTAGTGAAGAAGTAGAAGAACCAATATTAGACCCTGACGCAATTGATGTATTTGAATGGCCAGGTGAAATTGTTGCCAGAAGAAAAGAATATTTAAATAATCTGAAAGCGAAATTATTACCAGTCGAAGCATACAAAACACTAACTCTACAAAAAGCGCGACGTAAAGAAATGTTAAAGCAGTTAAAAGCAAAGTTGCTACCGTGCAGCTAAAGCTAACGTTGAATTTTTTTAATATCTCTCAGATTTTTTAAAACATTTTTATTTATTCTGATATAATTAATTCTTACGCATTAAATTATACTCGTATATAAAAAGTACCTACGAGTAAAATTTTATATTTTTTAAGGGTACATATTTTATTATATAACTTCTTAATAAATATCATACGACGTATATAAACTTATAATAATAATAAATTATAAAATATTATATGATATTACCGGTAAAAAAAACACATTTTTTAACTTGCGTACACAACATCCTAGATATGATAGTTAATGGAATTTATATTCACAACGAAAAACCACATCAAATCAATCGTCATCATCAATGGAATTATCAAAGCTACTTTCACCATCATCGTCATCATCATCAGAACTATCGTCATCGTACCCATGTTTAATTTTTAATGATCGTATAGCTGCAATTAAACGTCTTCTATCTTGCTGTCTATGAACTCCAAGGTCTTCTTTTAAATCTTCATCATTGACCTCTAATAGCAATGCACCATCTACATCATGGTATTTAAATTTCTTTTGCACACTTGGGTTAACACCGACACTAGAAAGCCATTGTACAACTTGAGCAGTAGCTGAAGTAAAAAAATAAGTTATGTTTTGATAATTATTTTGTTAGAAATTAGTTAATCTGTGTGTGTGTGTGTGCGTGCGTGCTTCATATATAACATATGTATTTATACTTACTCCATGATCTTGGTGGTGTTTTCTCAAAACTTCTACGTGTTGTAGTAGACGTACTTTGGGAATATTGTGATAAATCGGATTGCGTTTCTACTCTACTTTTCAATTTTTCATCATTATTATTATCTTTAGTAGTAGTAGTAGTAGTAGTATTGGACGATGCGGTAGAACTTTTGCCTGGCGTTCGTCTTGATTTATTTTTCTGACATTTACTTTCATGTTTGGCAATATCACGTGCTATAATTTGCATCGAACAATACTGGCACTTGCGTGGTTCCCATTCACATTTATGTGGCTCATTTACCATTTGATCGCAATGCTTACATTTAAATTTAACTTTTGTTTCTGCTTTATCTTTCGCTGGTGGGCTGTTTTGAAGAACCTTTGCGTGTGCTTTTGCTTTAATATTTTTATACGTTTGAACGATATCTTCATCCTCGCTACTAGATGAACTACTACTGCTACTAGAGCTACTGGTGGATGTATTTAAACCGGTTGTTTTCTTGGTAACAATATTCGTGTTAACAGATGAGTCATTATCAGCTTCCTTGATAACTTTTTTCATAGCATCATTAACCGTTTTGGTCTTTTCAGTTGCTGTCTTTACGCTTCCCGCCTTACTAGCATTTACGCTACCTTCTTTTGGTCGTTTATCACAGAACTTTTCGTGGGTTGCAATTTGACGTGCCATTCTACCCTTCCCGCAAAATTTACAAGTAACAATACGACAAGTACATGTCTTTTTATGGTCGCTTAATAAATTACCTGGGAATTTTCGCAAACAATATGGGCATTGCTTTTTTGGTGCAGGTTTGGATGGTTTCGATGGCGAATCTTCATCTTTTGTAGGATTCTCAGCTTTGAAATCTTTTCCTGGCGTTTGGTTATTGATTGCTTTAGCTTTTAGCTCCATTTCCTTTAACCGTGTCCGAACCCTTTCCACTTCTTCGTTAACAGGTTTTGTAGATAGTGTTTTGTTTTTGTATACGTTATTTGACGTTGAAGTTTTCTTCATGGATTTACTGCTAGTTGTGCTTGTAGTTGATTTACTAGTTGTGCTCGTTGTTGGCTTAGTTGATGATTTATTTTGTTTTAACATTTTTTGTCGCTCCTGTGCACGTTTAGCTTCGGCCTCCGCGCGTTTTGATTGCGTTAATCGCATGCTCTGCTTGGATGTAGTTGTTGCTGCTGCTGTAGTAGTAGTAGTAGTAACACCTGTTTTGGTATTGCTGTTTCTAATAGTTTTGGGAATATTTAAATGTTTATTAGCATTTTTACCACCTTTTGTTAATTGTAACAATGGTTTTGTGCTCGCTGGTGGCGGTAGCGGTTTATTCTTATTTGTAGTATTATTCGGAATGCTATTGCGTTTTGTTCCTTCTGATGAATCTATTTCTTTGCTAGGTCTAGCATCGTTCTTATCATCTTTATGTACATTCACCATCATAGTTTTTGTTTTCATTGGCGTTGCATGCGTTACCCGAACGCTACCCGAGTTATTAGCAGTGCTACTCTTTTTCATATTAGTGGCTTTTGCTAATTCACTCGGATGGGGTGTGCTTGGTGGTGGTCCAACAGGCCTAACTGCAGTAGCGGCCATCATGTGTGCTTTCATCACTCGTTCCGTTAAATCTTTTATGATTACATCACGCTTTTCAATTTCTTTTAACAAGCTGGATCGTACGTTTTCTAGTTCTGCACTCATTTGTTGCGACTCCATTGCACGTAAACGTCTGCTATCCTGTCTTTCCTGAACCATAGCTTTAGCAACTGCTTGTTTAATAGTTTCCTCTATCGTATCATCTGGTTCCATTGCTTTTTCAACATTATTCTGCATTTGTCGTATTTCAGCACGCAATTGATTGTTTACGATACCGCGCCGTTGTGCTTCTTCTGCTAATTTACCCCCCAGGCCAATAACCCGTTCGTACACTTCATTTACACGATTTATTATAGCATTGTCAGTGTTGGTTTTTTGCTCCTGTTGCTCTTGTGATTTTTTTTCGGGAATGGTATTTCTGCTAATAGTTTTTAAATCATCCTCCAACTTCGATTTTAAACGTGCAATCGATAATTCGATTTTATCTTCCAATATACGTTCGATTCTACGTTCAATACGATTTTCTATTACTTCTAACTGCATACTGGTAGCTACATTCCCCGTTGTTGATGAAGTGTTGTTACTATTGGAAATATCGTGGTCATTTGTGTTATTATGAAGTAAAAGTTGGGTTTTACTTTCAACTAATTCTGCACTAGCCTGCGCTTTGTGTGCGGCTGACATTGCAGTAGCTGTTGCAGTTGCAACTGCTTGTGATTGTGCTTTTAACGCTGTTTCCATCTGGTTGCGTAACGGTTCAATACTTGCCATTACTCGCGCATTGACCTCGCCCCGTGTTGCACGCTCTTGCATAGATGCTTGTAATTGGCGTATTATATCGTCAATCGATGCCACCGACCGTTTAACATTATCAATGTCTAACTCGTACCGTATGCCACGTTGTGATAAATGATTCATTTGTGTTTGGACATGTTCCACGCCATCACGATATAACATACATTCGTCTTTTAAACCTAAAACGTTTGCACTACACGTGTCAGTTGTACGTTTCATGGATGACATTTCTTCCTCCATTTCCGTTACGGAACGACGTAAATCATTTGTCAATGAATATAAATGATGTTGGGAATCAGAGGATGAAATATTATTGCTATGACTACTTCTAGCAACATTTCTGCCTGATTTATGTTTCGATTTCCTTGTCGTTGAATTAATTTTATTACGTGATATTTTCGTCGTATCCTGCAATACATTTTTATTTTTTACTAACTTGGTTGTGCTTGAATGGACACCGTTACTAGCTGTAGATGTTGCAGTATCATTTGATATATTAGTGCTCCACGCGCGTTTTGATGATAAAGGGACTCTACCTTCTTTTAACTTATTACTTGTACTTTCAATTATACTTGACAGCTCGCTTTCCCAATTAATATCGTCATTGTGCATACTATCGCTCATACTAAAATTAAATTCCGTTGATTTACGTTGATGTCTATGGATGCAGATGTATTTTGGTGGTCTATGGATGCAGATGTATATGTATTACAGTATTTTGGTGGGCTGCTGAGGCGTCGTTGAAACGTATAGCGGTTGTGCGTCGCGTTTATTCCTTAGTTGATCTTTCACATACGCAATAAAATACAACGTCGTCGTCGTTTTGTTGTAGTTCGGCGGCACTTTGTTGTTGTATTTTATAGTAATTTATTATTGTTGTTTTCAACAAATAATATGGATACACTATTGAAAAAAATCCGAAATAGTTATAACGTCCACATTCACATTATAGCACGTGTGTATCATTGAACCCATACTGAATAGTGAATTCAACCAACCGATACCTTAATTCAATATTAAATTAATAGTAAATAGAGTTAATATAGTTAAATACAGCACGAAATCGATATAATAGGGAATAGAATAAGTAGCAACAGTAGTAGTATCTGATATGTACCACTTCATCGTCCGCCACTGCTTTTTTTTTTACTTTCCATCTGATGATGTGACTCGTTACAAATTCAACTCTTCTGCTTTGCTCTCTTTTTCATATCGCATCATATTACCGACGAAACTTAAAATTAATTGAAAAATGTGTGCTTTTTTTGTATGTTTGTTACTTTTGTTGGCGGCTTCTTTTTCATCAACTTCATCGTGAAGTGTGGTTAAAAATATCATATTCTTCTCATGCCTAGTATTTCCTAAAATTAAATCTTGCATCTTCCCATTTACTTTAATTTTACCTAATTGCAATCGATTTTGTAATGCAAAATGCCGAAAAAGAATGAAAAACATGTAATCATACCATCCTGGCCTAAAAAAAACGTTGTCCTTTGTTAGTACACCATAAAGACGATGTTCGTTTAAATGTATACCCCATGTTTCCATATGGGGATCATAGGATACAACTTTGCAATTTTCAAATTTCCAATCTAATCTTAAAAGTTCTATCGTCGTACCAATTAAATCTTCCTCGTTGTCAATTGCATACCATCGTCCATCTTCCAAAACTTGAAAACGTCTCTTGACTGCTGTTATGAAATTAAAATGACATCCTCTATGATATATATGTTTCATGCCTGACGTTACACGCAATATATTATCCCGCACATCATAATCTAAAGTGGTATAGATTTTATCGTAGTTCAAAATTTTATCGATGGATGGGGTAGCTATTGGGTTTAATAAATCACAAATATTTTCAGATCTAGCTATTTGCAGCGGCGTTTTCCCATTGTTATCAAATAGCTGTGGTACATTTGCAAGCATTAATAGCAGGACACATGGAAATGATTTACCAATTACTGCTAAATGCAAAACAGATGCCCCACTGTTGTCTGATATACTAGGATCGCATGATTTTTCATTCAATAACATCCGAGCAATTTCAGAATTGCCTTTGTAACAAGCAACATGCAGCGGTGTACGACCTCTATTGCATCGTTTGTTAATATCTGCCCCATACTTTATTAAAATTGCAACGCATTCAATAGCATTTTCACGGCAAGCTTCATGCAACGCAGATGCCCCAATAGACGACGTTGCATTAAGAAAATTTAATTTACCTGTATCAAATTTTTTCAATGTCGATGGCACTATTAACTCATCTTTATTTACATCTAATGCATCTTTTTGAATTTGCTTGCTCGACATAACATTGCTTATTATATTCAACAGCTCTTCATGATCATTCATTTCACACGCCGCGCACACACTTTCAACATCTTGTACATACGGTGCATGAAAATGGTTTCCTTTCGTATATGTATGTACATTTATTTTTGTCGGTGCGTCAATTTGCATGATTGCATATGCTGTGATCGATTGGTGGTACAACAAGATAACGCGGAGATGCGCCGTACGGCTGTAAGATCAACGTGCAAAGCTGGTGTGCAAGATTGGATTAGTATTTCGGGCATGCACAACCGAGCAACGTGTAGATTTCTCGCCAAGGTGGTGATTTAAAGTATCCAAATGATACGAAGAAACGTGAATCACATGCATGTAGAGAGTAGGACTTACAAAATTATTTAAAGTAGTGGTGTATTGTTATTAATAATAATAATATTATTATTATAATAATAATAAATATATATTATTATTATATTAGTTTTTTTTTTTTTGATTATTCATTTTTTATTGAAAAATTATTGGTCTATTTACTATTGATGAAATCGTCATTGGCCTATTTTCTCGTTCGAACAGTCGTTTTACTATTACAAAAAGAACTGAATGAAACCACCTGAAGCAGCCCGTGTTGATACCATTCTCACACCTCGTATGATATACTGTGTGAGGTTAATATTGTATTAGCATTGGATATCAGTAATACATTAACAGGTACACAGCTATGAACATACCGCGTGCATTATATTTTGGTTGCATGAATATTGTTGTGATCTCTATTAATAGTATGATTCCTTGTATTCTCTCTCTCCTTCTTTGTCTATATGATGTAAATATCACATTGTGTATACAGTATCATGCATGGTGTATCTACGTTCAATATGGGTACATATAGGTCCAAGGAGGAGAGAAGCCAGGAAGTTGGCAGGTCGGCCTTTTATAAAAAGAGGGAGCATATATGCACTTGGTCTACTTGTTATATACGATTTGTTATATTTATCATATTGTATAATTAATTAATTATATACCACTTTATTATAACACACCACTATGGGTAATACTATTATACAATATACAATATACAATATATATATATTATATATTATATATATATATATATATTGAACATTGAACATTGATACATTACATGGTCGTACGAGGACAGTCGTTGCATATATATATATAATATACATAAGTATATATAATTACAATATTATTACAATATAATTTCAGTATTTGATATGTTTAAAAGATTGAATTTTATTCTATGCGTTGCCGTTGTGTGCATTTGTTTGCAACATGGCCGTTCTATTGATATTAGATCGACCAAAAGCAGTGGTGATACGGGAATGATTGAACTTAACACTGGTAGAGCAACAAATGCTAAAGCTGGTGCTATGAGAAAAAGTAGTGCTCGTGCTATTTCAACGAATAGTGGTACCGAAGGTGTAAGTGGTAAGTTATCGTTTACAGCTGGTAACACAGCAAATGGTATTTCAACGAATAGTGGTACCGAAGCTAAAAAAAAAAAAGCTCTTGTTAACAAGTTTAACAGGCGCCGGAAAAAATGTACTACGGTAATAGAAAAATCTAATAAGCACGGAAACAATACATATGCGTATGAATTAAGTCCGTGGTTGCCAATACGACTTGATACTGAAGATGAAATGCCTAAACTTGGTTGCAAGTATTTGTGTCCGAGTTTCCTTAAAATTATTTACCGCTTGCATTTTGTCACAAACGACGAAGAGATGAAAGGCATAGCTAGGAAGAAGTTTCCAAAAATGCTTTGTTTCCTAACAAATTTGGAACTCTTGGCTGGCTCGGATTTATTTGATCCGAATAAAGGAGGTTTATGTACAAGATTCGACAAAGAAGTTGAAAGAATCTTTGGAAAAAACACATTAAAACATAGGAATTTCAAAGAGCAGATCAGAAATTTCAGAAAACTTATGGACACAGCTAGAGACAATCCAGATTGGGACCGCCAAATAGAACAATTTGAAAACCTGATGTCTCTATATGACAAAACATTTAGCAGCACAGCCCAAGTAGCAAAGAATGCAGAACACGTATGCTCATTATACGCGTTTTCACAAATTGATCCAATACCATACATAAATAATTTTTTGCGTCTAGTTACCGATGATAATTTTGTTCATGAAAAAGAACATCTCTTTCAATGCAAACTTTTTAGAAGTCGTAGCATGAGAAAGGTGCACATGTGTGCAACTAGCCATGAAGGTAATACATTTCGTCGAAGACGATTGCTAACGACACAAAGCAAGTCCATGAGCCAGTACAAAGTGGGGGCGTCGAAGGCAACTCTTGAGAGACCGTCAGAAGATGAAGAAGACAACGACGCCAACGACGGAGGACAAGACAACGAGGCCGAAGCAGGGAACGACGGAGGAGAAGACAACGAGGCCGGAGCAGGGGACGAAGGAGGACAAGAAAACGAGGCCGAAGCAGGGGACGACGAAGGAGAAAAAAACTGTAAGCCGATATTTTTAGACCTGCAAAAATCCGTTGTGAAAGGGTTTGGTGTTGCTAGAGATCCTATAACTATGAAGTACCAAGGACTAAAAGTTAAGTTGGAAGGGAGTGGAGATATCACGGTACACACAAACAAACATGGCAAGAGCCGAGTTGCAACACACGATGCAACCTTTGAATGTACTGAAGATAGTAAAATATGTTGCCAAAAAGAGGAAACAAGGTTAAAAATCATGGCAAAAACAAAACCTACAACGGAACCTACACCCAAATGTAAAAAGGAAAGTGGTTGGTGGCATTGTGGCGATTGTGTTATTATCAAAGGGACCTCGTGGAGAGTCGATAAATGTAACAGCAGGAGACGAAGGTTGTTGCATCGGAGTAGAGCGTCATTTTGTTAAAATTGGTAAGAGAGGGATATGTGTGTATGTGAGTGGAAGGAGTGACGTAGAAGTAAAAAAGTAAGAGAAATTTCAAATGTGTATGAGAGAGCGTATGGTAATTTCGAAGTAAGTTAGGAAATATGTGTGTTTTTAAAATTTTACTCGTTAAATATTTTAGAAGCTTCAAAAATAAATGTGTTTTAAAAAAAAGAAAAAGTAAAAACAAAAAGAGATTTTTAAAATATATATGCCGTGTAATATTTTTAAATAAATATGAAATAATATACTTGGGGCGTACTTTTACAAACAATCTCCACCATCGTACCGACAATCTGGAGTATTGCAACTGTCATCGCAAAAGTTATTCTGGCCATGTAATCGTGAATAACAATACTCAGAACAAAGTTGCTCACAATAATGCGCATCTTCATTATCTTTACATACAGTAGAATTTCGTGAAAAATATGCCTCTATTTTTTTTTCTTCTATCCATTTTTTAATGGCTGGCGAAAGCAATTCAATATCATTGCCTCTTGCATCTAAATAAATCAAATTACCAAACTCAATGATAGATTCTGGAATCGATGTTAAACCACAATAGGATACACCTAATGCTATCACATTATTCTTCATAGATGAATCAACCCAACGCTGTACTTTCGTTCCATTTATTGCTCCATGGTTACAGTCTAAGAGCAAATATTTTAAAGCAGGAAAAACGTCTTTCCCAACGCCCCTGTTCGTCAACAGTTCTGGCAACTCAAAGGAATTATTACGAAGATCAAGATAGTATAATCGTGGTAATACTACTCCTTCTGATGGAAGCAATAAACCTACGTTTGAACTTAACGTAATGAATGTAAGTTCCGGGTGCTTCCAAACGTGTTCATTTACTAGTTGGATATTATTAACTTGAAGTTCAAGCCACGTTAATCGTTCCATGTTTGACACATCAACATTAAATTCATTTAATTCATTAAATGCAAAATTTATAGTTGTTAATTTGGTCAATCTTTCCATCCTGGATGGCAATCTTTTCAAGAACCCATGTCGCATTTCTATTCTCCGCAAGCTTGTCATTTTTACAGTACCATTTGGCAACAAGGTTAAATTATGCCGTGGTATGTGGATTGATGCACAGTCACACGATGGATAAAACAAGTCTTGGCAATATGCAACTTTAGAGACGCAACCTTGTTTCCACACTACGTCATAATTTGGGGACAACACTTCCTTACACAATGCATCTGTTACACTATAATTTAAGAGTTGAAATACTAAAATGATTGTCAAAAGGCATGCATACATTATGCTAGTCGCCAATACCGTCAATTTTGCAAACCGTGGAAAATGTTTATTTTGCAACGTTTCAACTTTACCATAAAAATCGTGATTGTATAAACTTAATCGACGGCGTTGTTTTCGTTTACTAATGGCTATTTCCTCGTTTACTATCCTTTGCTCTGCATTTTCAAACAATGACGCCATCAACAACGATCGTAGTTTTCCAAATAAGGAGAAAGTTGGCATGGCTGCAATTCTTAACGTTTCCAGAATTGTTAATTTGATATTGTACATCTGACTGGTAATTGCCAGTGGCAATATTAAAAATACTAAATCGATTACTATATCCAACTAAATAGTTGCGAGCAAATGTTAGTCAGACTCGTATGAAAAGTAATATACACGTATCGTTACTTACAATAACTTGTCTGTCTCTATCATGTACTGTCACGTTTCTATTGGAAAACAAATGTTGCCCCATAAATATGCTACGGTAAGATGATTCGACAATCAGCACAGTGCACAAGAAGCTAGTCCATTCAATTGGAAGTGTACACAGAAATAATTCGTTCATGTTTGCAAATTGCACCCAATTTTCAATAAATTCATACAAATACAATTTCCATAAATAGAATTTACCATTTAATCCAATATTTTCTTTGTACACTTGAATAGCAGTTCTTCCTAAATTATTTTTTGAACGACGTGGTATGTTTATATTTAGCTTGTAGTGACTAGTCAACCATGTTGATACAAGCGACTTCCAACGGATGATAAACCATATACATAGTAATGTGTACATGATAAAAAACACCATGAAAACAAACACAAAATCGCGTGAAAGATTGGCAAACAAGCCATCGCTAGATGTTGCGTACAGTAACAAAACAATAAAATGGAATGTACCAACTGCAACAATTAAAAAAAAGAGGAAAAACGATTTTGTACTCCACGTATTGCAACATGTTAAACTGTCACGTACATTTGTTGCAATCACTTTCACACTCATGTTGTTACGACGTCCACGCTTTTTTTTTTTTTTTTCGACTGATGTATCAGCGGTTGTCATTTCGTTGCCATCTTTATCTTGTTTATTGCCTTCGTTTTTTACCACGCTCATTTCAATATCTTTTGATTGTATGGCATTCATTGTTGTTGCATTCTCAATCTTCTTTTGACAAGTTGTTTTACCACCCCGTGAATTTCTATTTTGGTCACTGGTACCTCGTGTATCTTTCCTCATCCTGTACTATTTTTATCCAAATCAAACGAAGTGATGATTCGTCACAATGTCAGCAGTTTCTCTCTCTTTATCCACAATTCCTTTTCTCTTGCAGAACGGTTTGCAACAGCAGCAAGATGTGCATGATATATATGCGATACTATATTTAAAATTTAAAACGATTTATTATTAAAAATGGCCAATGATGTGGTATTATTATTATTATATTTGCTCAACCCTTTTTTTTTTTGTCGCGCCACAATGATAAATACCTGCTATTTCATCCATATAGGATTTTGAGACTACAAAATAAGTACAAAAATGTTGTTTTTTTGTTTGTTTTTTTCCCACACTCAACGACCACTCTGACGTTTTAATAGTGTATAGTGTATAGTGTTATTTTATGTATAAGGTTATATGCAAAACAACTAAATATCATTAAATTTATTACAAATATAATCCTGTGTAGTGTTAAATATAGGGAAAATTTTGTTGCACCTGACACATATCATGCTATTAACGAATTCAAATTCAAATTTAAATAAAAATAACCATCAATATTATTTATTTATATACCTATAAACAACACCTGCTCGATATACCCTACTTCGCGGTATTTTTGGTATGTGTTTTTATTACATTTCTAAAGTATATCTTATATTTATCCTATCAAAAGTATACAAGTACAAAAATAAATTATATACCAGTATAATATAGTAGTATGGTATAATAACATACATATATTATTATAACAGACGACTATTACATACTCTTTTATTTCTATATTTTTTAATAATAATAAATAATAAATAATAACTATACTGTATACTGTATATAACTACACCAAAGCGGCTACTACAATGGGAATCAAATTACCCAACAACGGTACAGCTGCTGCAACAAATGCAGTCGCGACCTTTGCCTTTGTTACTGTAAAACCAAACAAATATATGTGTGGAAAGATGTGTTCATACCTTGTTACCAAACTGGTAAATTCGCCCCCATCTAACTTATGATTAAAGTATATTGTGTCGTGCAACAAATTTTCAGCACGCTTTCCAATGACTGTAAGGGCAAATGCAGGCGACAATAATATTGGAATTTCCAACACTACGAGCAATACATTGTGGCGAATTTTCGAACTAATCACTGCAATATCAGGTAGCCCATATTCAACTGTTACATATCCAAGTAGTTCACGATGCAAATCTGTCTCATATGCAAGCACCTTGTTGTAAGCGTATACAGTGTACGCACCCACTACAATGTGTATAAATATTAAAGTCATAGAAAGTGCAATTGGGGATTCCAAAAAACTGCTTGATTCTTTTCGTAATATTTCATTTGATTCAATAATACATTTTGTTAATTTATTAATATTATCTCCCTCTGCAAGATACTTCCACCGTTTAAAATGAACCCCATGGTTAGATATAAATACATATGCTCTTAAAGTTAATGAACATGAAATAGCCACAAGTGATGTGGTTAACAAGAAAAATTGTACGGCTTCGTAAATATCTGATTTGTCTACCTGCATATATATCCCAACCGATATCCCAATGAGTACACAAACAGCGAACATATTTCTTGCAATCTTTTCAAATTTCATCAATAACGTCCCAGGTACATGTTGTAGAAATCCTTTTCGTGTGTAAGTTAATGATGCAGATAAAAAAATAACAATAAAACAGTATCCTTTTAGAAAAACACCTTCAGACATTTTCCCCTTATATACAAGATTACTAATTATTTCAACTTCGGTAAAATTAAAGGTTGAATTCATAAAAGTTTCTGTTTGTTTCATTCTGTTCGCGTGTCCGGTGGCCCTGTTCATACCATCTAATACACCTACAAACAAAAATATACAGAACGCATGCATCAACAATGGAAATATGCACCACCCAATTCTTTTTTTCCATTTAGATCCGCAAAATGGTTGTGGGTACACACTAGCTATCATGTAAAGCAGTCTTAACCATGTGTTTTCTTTATCCACAGTTTGATCATCCTGCTGCTCTTCCAATGAAATACGATTCTCATTATTATCCGGCAATGATGTTCCACTACCTGCCCATGAATTTTTGTTTTTAACAACATTTGTCAGCTGCATTGATATTGTTTCCTTTTTTTTTGCATCGTCATCATTACCACTTCTTGGCGCGAATCCATTACCTATATTTGCATTGTTCCTCATGATGTTAAGTTGACAATACTATATAATATTACGTTGATGATACTACGGTATGATGATGATGATGATGTGTAATGTGCATTTTGCATGCAATCGTCCAGGGTGCATACGGGAGGTATATATATATATACATATCGTCGTCAAAACGTCAAAGCGGAATTGACGACACAACAAAATGTGCCAAAAGCCAAAAGTGCCATATATATATTTATATACTATTACTACTATATATATAATAATAAATATACTACCTAATTCATACAAGATTCCAAAACATCGAAATGGCAAATTTTTTACCTTACGTGTAAAATAACACTATACACTATGTATTTACCCGAATTTAACACTATACACTATGTAATTTTGTTTACGCGTCGATTTGCAAAAATAAACAAAATTACATAGTGTATAGTGTTAAATTCGGGTAAATACATAGTGTATAGTGTTATTTTACACGTAAGGTAAAAAATTTGCCATTTCGATTTTTTGGAATCGTGTAAGAATATAGAGAGAGCTTTACCTGGTAGTATAGCTTGTTGTTGTTGTAAAATGATGTATATAATACTGTAAAAAAATATAATACTCTATATATATATACGTTATACACACATATTTCAATTTTGTTGTAACTGACACATGACACCGTGGTTGATCTCATCATGTTGACAAATGGAACAGGTGTAGGCGCAACGCATTTAGATTCTCTCTGTAGAAAACAGGCTGTTGGATATATTTGACAGCTGCACTTTATGGATACATTTACTATTTTTATATGGTGGTATGACGTCAACAAGTATAATCGATCAACAAAATGAAGAGACCGGTATAAAATATGAACATGAATATGATTTTTATTTAGAATATTTAAAGGAAAAGGAATTAAATGATAAAAGAAAAGCATCGTATCGGCGGTATTGTTGCACATGTGACAAAGAGGAAGGTACAGATTGGGTGAAATTGAGGCAATCTAGGTTGAGAAAAGATTTTACATTTGTAAGAAATATGAAAGTGAAGCTTTTGCCGAAACCAAGGCCTTATTTATTAGATATTGTAAACTCATATACATATGTTTGTAGAACATGTAATAAAATAAATGACAGAGAAGTTGAATTAGAACACCAAATAGTCAAGCATATGCATGACATTTTTAATTGCGTAAAGGAAGGATTAGATGGCAAAATAATAATTTTACATAAATATTTAGGCCAGGAAGGCTTAGATTATCGCCAACCAGTAACGTTGTTGGCACCTCTACATTTATGTAGTATAAAACATTCATTATATTGCGCACAGGAATTAATATTACATGGTGCATCATTAGAAGTGTTAGATAGAGAAAATAAAACGCCATTATGGTATGCGTGTTCTATCCCGGATAGGCATGAGATTGTTCATTTGTTGTTAGAGGCTGGGGCAAATCCAAATGCGGAAAATGCAAAGACAAGTACATAACTAAACTAAAATCCAAGAAGGAGAGCGATAAAAAACACCAAGTTAATAAAGTTCCAATTATATCAAAAAAAGACTTTCTAGAATCAGTGTTTAATGTATTGAAAATGATGCCAGTATGTATAATATGCAAAACCGTACTAGGCAAAGGATATAAAAAAATTGAGAACGAAACCTTTGACAATTCATTTCAGGATTTTCATATTATAAGTCAAAACATAGAAAAAGTGGAAAAAGATGCTATTAATTTAAAACGAGCTGCAGAAGGATTTCGCATTAAATGTAAGCCACGCTTATATGACGAGTCGTACGGCAACAACCACGCTCTGAACTATTTAATTGATATAGAAAGAAGGATAAAATTAAGAAATTTTGCTATTGACGAACGGAAAATGGATAGTTTATTCATTTTAGCGCATTTTTTAGTCACCGCAATGAGTAATGACCCACGATTAGTTATGTTAACACCGGCTAGTAAATACGTACGAGCATTTGAGAAAATGATAGGGGAACGATATATAAATACAAATGGTTGTGATCCGTGTGCTATCGGTTTAGGCATGATGGTTGCAGGCTACAGACCAATGATTGTATTATCTTCCGTCCATCTTGACCATTATTATGCACAGCTAAAATTAACGGCATATTCATCATACGGGAAATCTAATAAAAGTATAACCGTTGTCGGAATAAACAGTGGTGTGGCAGATGGTAGCATTCTTGGTTTAGGTTGTTTAGGGATGGGAATTGATGATTTAGTACTATTCCGTAGTTTGTATGGTTCCTCCATAGTTATTCCATGTGACATGTACTCGTATTGGAAACTGTTGCAAACAGCATACAATGCAGAAGGGTTGACGTATATTCGTTCCCCATCGACAAAACTTTTACCCAACACTATATACCAAAACAATGCTGTAGAATTTAATCTGGGTGGAATGAATGTTGTATACTCAACAAGTACGGCTTTTTCAAGCGATCAAATTATTGTATGTGCTTGCGGTGATTCTGTTTGGCCTGCGATTCAGGCGGCAAAATATTGTCAAAGTAGATTACAAATTGGATGCAGGGTACTAGATGTGTATTCATTAAAACCGATGGCAAGTTTTGAGTTGAAAAAAGCATTTGGGCAGACTGGAAAAGTTATGACAGTTGAGTCACACATGGCTTATGGTGGGTTATATAGCGCAGTTGCGGAACATGTACCCGTTTTAAAAGCATTGCGCTTGAACAAACCGCCTGTGTGCGACAAAGACGTTGCAAAAGTGAAGAAACACGCATCGATTGATAAGGACAGCATCATCGCAGCCATAAAAGAATTATGCACAAGTTGAGAATAAATTTAACAGCGATAGGTAAAATGCATTCATCGCTATGCCATCAACCCTATTGTCTCAGCACTCTCATTTATTTTGATAAAAGATAAATTCAACAGAGTATCATCAGTTTGGAAAAACAGCACATTTTAACTGTCAAAGAGGACGATTGGTCTGGAAGAACCGTATCTTCGTTTAAAAATGGTGGCGTAACGTGTAACAATACTATCGCCACAAACATCACACAGCATTTTACGACAATTCAATTTTAGCAGAAATATAAATTTGAAACTGGTGAAGATGCATTTGAACAATTTATTGCAGTTTTAGTGAGTAACCCTGTAGGTCCAAATGGCGAGAAAGAGCGAGGACAATGTGTCCATAAACGTACCCAAAAGTGCATTCAAATGGCCATGGCAAACCGTTAGAAAAGTTTTATATAGGACAAAATACACGATATACACTACGTATACTACTTACTACATTTAAAATGGGTTAACACGAATATTAATATACACGTCATCATCGCCTCTCCTTTTGTTCTATTATATATATTATAGCTATATATTAATATTATTATTATAACAGTGTATTATAGAAGAAAAGTATTTATATTCACCACCGCAAGCAGTTACTGCTCCTTCTTCGTCTACCAACACAACAACTATGTGACAAACCTACCTTGGGGGCGGATAACTGATCGATTCATCAGCCTGTGTACTGTTTGTATTGAACCTGGTTTAAGATGAGCTTTTTGTCATTGTTAAGGAATTTTAAACGGGCAGAAGGGAGAGGGGTTGTTTTAGCACAAAAACGATGCTTAAATCCACTTGGAAATATGGATAATAAATTTCCAGAAAGCTCAACACCGCTTGTGCAACGAGTTATGAAATTCCGTAGCGGAAGGCGTGTAGCACCTACACGGTCCATGCGTAATTATAGTATTAAAGCGGCAACCATTTCGTCACAAAAGTATCTTTTAGAAAATCAACGTGAACAACAATTACAACAAATACAAGAGAAATATTCTACAACAAAACATAAAGTAGACGTATTGATAATTGGTGGGGGTGCAACTGGAGCTGGTGCTGCTTTAGATGCTACGACACGTAATTTGTCTACCATACTAATTGAAAGATCTGATTTTGGTAATGAAACGTCTTCACGTTCAACCAAATTGATATGGGCAGGCATACGATACATTGGAACTGCAGTTGGCGAATTATTACGGATGAAAAATATAACACAACCAGTAGTGGCAATAAAACATTTTTGGTCAGAGTTTAAGTTGGTACTTAATTGTCATAAAGAACGAAATTTTTTATTGAAAACACAGCGTAAGTTATCTGCTGCTTTTTGGCATTTTTAGATACCCATCCTAACACTAACTCCACGTGTAATATTGCGTTAGACCATTTAACACACTGGATGCCAATTGCCGTACCTATTAAATCTTGGTACATTTCACCACCACCAATGAATCACCCATTATTTGGGTTTTTACCATTGTTACTCCCACTTGTTATGAAATTTTATGATTCTCTTGGTAAATTTCAATGCCCCCCGTCACATGTTATTTATAAAAATCGTGCGAAAAGAAAATTTTCGCAGTTGGACAATGATCATTTTAAGTATGTTCAATGTTTTTATGAAGGTATGCATAATGATGCGCGGACGTGTTTGTCAATTGCATTAACTGCTATACAACATGGTGCTCTGTGCTTAAATTACGTTGAAATGATTGACGTGCTATATAGTGATGAAACTAGTAGCTCTGGGAAAGCAATTGGAGCAAAATGTTTCGATAAACTCACAAACACTGAATTTAACATCTATGCAAAATCAGTCGTATTCGCTGGTGGTCCATTCACCGATGAATTGAGATTAAAGGAAAACCCAAATGCAAAACCAGCGGTTAGTGGTGCCGCAGGTACACATATTATTTTGCCAGGGTATTATATTAATGACATTGGGCTCTTAGATATCAATACTAGCGATGGGAGATTTTTATTTTTTTTACCATGGCTTGGCTCTACGTTGGTAGGCACAACCGATCGTAAAGGTAAGCCCGTTTCCACGCCTAGGCCACCAGAGGAGGAAATACAATGGATGTTGCGGGAGGTAGAAAAATATTTAAGTAATGATTTACTGGTGCGACGTTCTGATGTATTGTCTGCTTGGCAAGGTTTTCGCCCGTTAGCGTCTGATCCACATGCAGCAGCGGATGCGCCGATAAGTAGAGATCATGTTGTATCGACTAATCCTGAAAGCGGTATAACCTTTATAACAGGTGGAAAATGGACGACATACCGTGAAATGGCAGAGGATGTTATTGATACGGTAATAGAAAACAATCGTGACATTTTCACACAGCCGTTAAATATGTGCAATACACTCAATATACCGTTAATTGGGGGAGGCGAACACTATACCAGGAATACACACATCAAGCTGATTCAAAAATTTGGTGTCAGTGAAGAAACGGCAAAACATTTGTCAAATACCTACGGCACAAAGGCATTTAATGTTTGTTATTTATCAAAACCGACGGGTAGACGATGGCCGCGATTTGGCAAGACAATAGTTGAAGGATATCCATACATAGAATCAGAAATTGAATATCAATGTAAATATGAAAATGCACGTAGCGTTGCTGATTTTTTATGTTTAAGAACACGTTTAGCATATTTAAACATTGAGGCAGCGAAGCAAGCTGTTGGTAGAGTCGGTGACTTAATGGCGGCATGTTTAGATTGGGATGATGAGGAATTGGTTTTGCAAAAAGAAATAGCATACGATAAATTAAACGAATTTGCTGGGCCGGTCCCCATTGAAAATTATCAAAATAATATTATTGGCGCAACTAATAAATATGATTTAAAACAGATATTTAAGATTTTAGACAGTGACAATAATGGCTACATTGACATCAAAGAAATGTACCAAGCAGCTTCAATGTTAGGAATTGATGTTTCACATTCTTCAGATGGTGATGAAGACGGCCAAGTTACTCCTAGTACAAAACAGCAAAATGAACTAAAGGAAATGTTTGAAATTATGGACGTTAACAATACCGGTAGAATAACCGAACAAGAATTTATTGCTGGCTGGTTGAATACAAAAGATGACATTATATTGAAAAACCAACTTAAGATGAAATTTAATGTTACTGTAAGTGGCATTGAGAAAGGTCCGGGCGTGTTGTTTGGGTGAAAAATGTGTGGGTTTTTGTAAATTATTTTCTTCTACACTGCAAAACGCGAAATTTACCTTAGTCTCTCATATGATACCAAGAGAATTTTAGGTACGATATCTTCTTTACTCTCAAGATATATACGCGTGTTACTAGAACGTTTCAATGTGTCCGTTCCAGAAGTGATCGGGCAGCGCTCTGAAATTAGCTAAAACTTATTAAAAATATTAATAATAATAATTATGCGCGTATTATATTTATAAAATATTAATATATTAAAATATACAAGGTGTAAGTTATAAGAAAAACTTAAGTCTTTTTAAATTATTCCTCCTCTGCCGATTCATCCTCTGAGGCTGAGGAATCCTCTGAGGCTGAGGAATCCTCTGCCCCTTTTGATTTTAACAATTGAATGATTTCATTTTTAAGTGGACCATTGTTCCTTTTAGCAAAATCTAATGCGCTTTTATTTTCATCGTCCTTTATATTCACCACATCAATTGAACATGTTTTATGATTCAATAATGCTTTCATTACATCTAAATTTCTGGTGCCTCTAGCAGCCCACATGAGTAGGTTCTCACCATGGTTTCTCTCCCAACCCCCAGGCGCACCATAGACATCCATGCCAGGGAGGGATAGCAAGAACTGGACGATTTCATACTGGTCATTTACTGTTGCTGCTTCCAGTAGTGTATACCTACATGATGATGAACTACACCCCCCTTCGTATGTATTAACATCTTTCACCATGCCACTTTTAATAAACGTTTTAACATCGTTTAATCTGCCTTTTTCACACGCTACAGTAACAGGATCTCCTTTTGGAAATTCTTTTTTATAACTCCTTTCTAGATCCGTTGCATCTTTGTAAAAATAGTCAACTAGGTAATCGATAATGTGCTGATGTTTATTATTTGAAGCTATTTCCAACGGTGTGGTGTTACGCCAACCACCATCACTATTCTTCCCCTCTTTATTGACATCTTTCAACATGCCACTTTGAACAAACGTTTTAACATCGTTTAATCTGCCTTTTTCACACGCCACTATGACAGGATCACCTTTTGGACAACAATTTTTGTATACGGCTTTTATACTTTCAACATCAGTGGCACCGTTTAATTGATAATTAATTAAATAATCACTAACTTCTTTGCTGGTAGTTATTTCCAATGGTGTACGAATACTACCATTACTACCCTTCGCTTTTTTATTCACATCTTTCACCGTGCCACTTTTAATAAAAGTTTGAACATCGTTAAATCTACCCTTTTCACATGCAACGATGAAAGGATCTGCATTTGGAAATTCTTTTTTGTATTTGTTAATTAAGTCATCGATCGTTATATTTGGGTTAAAGCCGGAGTAGCCACCTGCTTTTCTTAACGATTCATTTATTCCTTCTCTTTCTTCTTTTGTCAATGCCCCTTTTGATAGTAACAATGGAATGATTTCATTTTTAAGTGGACCTTCGTTATGTTTAGCCCAATCTAATGCTGTGTCTCCATTAATGTCCGTTCTATTCACCGCATCAATTGAACATGTTTTGTGATTCAATAATGATTTCATTAAATCTAAATTCTTTTTGTTGTATTCAGCAGCCCACATGAGGCAGGTCTTGCTATACTCACTACTATCCTGTACACCCACCTCCATGCCAGGGAGGGAGAGCAAGTACTGGACGATTTCATAATGCTCATACAGTGATGCTGTACCTAGTAGTGTACGATTATCATCACCACAATCCTTCCCTTCGTATGCATGAACATCTTTCACCGTGCCACTTTGAATAAACGTTTTAACATCGTTTAATCTGCCTAGTGCACACGCCATAGTAACAGGATCCTCTTCTGGAAAACGTTTTTTGTATTTTTTATTTAATTCATCGATCGTTATTTTTGGGTTGACACCAGAGTAACCACCAGCTTCTTCTAACTTCCCTGCCCCTTTTGATTTTAACAATTGAATGATTTCATTTGTAAGTGGACCTTCGTTATATTCTTTAGCCCAATCTAATGCTGTCAATCCATCATTGGTCTCTTTATTCACCGCATCAATTGAGCATGTTTTATGATTCAATAATGATTTCATTACATCTAAATTCTTTTTGTTCCATAAAGCAGCCCACATGATGGCTGTGAAGCCATTACTATCCGTAACAGCCACATCGATGCCAGGGATCGATAACAAGTACTGGACGATTTCATATTGCTCAAAGTCTGATGCTGTACCTAGTAGTGTACGAGTATTACGACCACGACAATCCTTCCCTTCGTATGTATTAACATCTTTCACCGTGTCACTGTTAATAAACGTTTTAACATCGTTTAATCTGCCTTCTTCACACGCTACAATAACAGGATCTCCTTTCGGAAATTCTTTTTTGTATTTCTTATTTAAATAATGCACTTTTAAAATACAACGACACGTAGTATTGAAATATGTACTATTATCATACGCATGAGACAACTGTTTTACAACAGACGTTGTTATAAACCTACCGAACGATCGAACGTCTAAATATTTAATAATTGCCTCAACAATCTTTTCACCACCTTTACCACCTGGTAAAATTAATGTACCAAGACTTACACCGGTAAACGCTTTTATATTTTCCAAGTACAGTTCGTATTCTTCAATTTGTATATTTAACCCTTGCACCGCTTTTGCACTCGTATCCTGTGGGTTTAATGATAAATACACGTTTGGATCTATAGAACGTGCTTTTAAATCTTCTGCTATAGTCAAAGGATTCACAACACCGTTAACAATCCATTGGATCACTTGAGCTTTTTCTCGCAACGCTGTTAAACGGTTCTCCAAGTACAGTATACGACGACGTTTGTAACCGTAGTTGTTGTAGTTACTACTAGTACTACAGTTCAAATTACGACTATTGTTACGCGTTAACATCGTTGCATTGCCTCCGTTGTTGCTGCGGTACGCGTTGGTGTTCCCGCTGCTGCTGCCGTCGCGCGCCAATGACGACATGGGATATCGATGTTCTAAAATATATAATATAATAAAAACTATAAACTGCATAACACTCACAATTTTTTACAACCCTATCAAATTTAACATATATTAGTATATTATATAATAGTCTAAATCGTTTGTAACATTTCCAAATGCCAAATTGAAAATAACACCCCTTGTGTCTATGCTATTGATTTCAGGCGTACTACCATGCTAGCATATATTTACCATAAACACAGCATTGTCTACGATCCAATTTTGCGGGTGAGGAAACCTGATTAATGACCAACAAGAGGTTCCTCCTCTTTTACTCTCTCTTTTCTTTTCTCTCTTCGTTTCTTCCTATACGGCCAGGACTAAACCCATGAAGGGCGTACCTTCTACGGCCACGCTCAGTTTATGTACTAGAAACAAGTAGCTGATATTTCTTTTTCAAGTCAGTCAATTGCTGCTTATTCTGTTGAAAGGTACGTTGTAATCTAGCATAATTGTGCATTACGGCGCTATTAGGATTTAACATTCATAATTGTGCATTAATTTTCATGGTGTTTATGTATGTATGAATGTGCAACAATACGTAAACATGATCTATAGAGAGAAGGGTAATACGTAAACATGATCTATAGAGAGAAGGGTGCGTGTTATTAAAAAATATGTGTAGTATAGCACTATAACCAAAAAAAAAAAAGGGGGGCAGTGCTGCTATACGGCTACCATTATCTCGTTGGTAATATATTATTATTTATTATTATTGTTATTCCTATTATTATTAAATATTTATAATATAAGGATCTTGTAGATTTGCTCCTCACTTTTCGGCCTCTTTCTCGCCCAAAAATTGGTGATTTTTTTTAAATTTTTCCTGCCAATTCCATATAGTGTAGTTTCTTCCTACTTCTTCGTTTGCGCTCAGAATCCCTTATAATTCTGGGCTGTAGCAGGCGAAGATGAGGGGATCGAGTAGTTTCTTCCTTCCTTCTCTGATCAACGGATAACAATAATATTTTACACCACTCGGTCTTGTACTGTGCGTAGTCCGATTATACAGTAGGAACTACCAATTCGTAAATTTACATGGCAGTATCGCCATCACCTTCGGATTTCTTTTCCATTCCTGCATTATTATCTTTTGTAGTGTATGAATCAATAATATGTGTAACAATTGTATCGGCATATCCCAACAGCATTTCTTTCATTGAATTAATCCACTTTTCGTCTAAATATTTAGTCGCCTCTGTATTGCTCCATCTAGCCCATGGGTACACCATAGATGCAATTTTGTCCTCTGTGTAATTCATTTCAGGCGGGTAACCGCGTGTGCGCGATGGGTGGAAATTAAGTAGTGTTTTGCGTACTTGACAAAATAAATTTGTGCGTGGAAAACGCTTTTCAAAAATGATGTATATTTTTGGCGCAGATTCTGGATCATAGTCATCATATTTTTGAGTTAAAAATTCTATACTAAATACCCATGGACCTTTAGGCATGTTTATTTTGCGTTCCTCTGGTGACAACATATCAAAATCAGCATTAGGCATTGCCATAACTTCTTCATTACCTGGGTTTTTTACAAGCTCTACTTTCGTAAATGGCCCAAAAGCTTCTTCGTGCAATATTGCATCGTGTTTTTCATTTAATACTTGAAAGGAGCGTTCGTATAAACGAATGAATGCTTTGCGTGCTTTTGAGAGTACAGATGTATCAAATGAAAATTTTTCTTCGGGCTCGTATATTATTTTAACTTCGTAGTGAGGTTCGTCGCGCCATTTGTAGCTAAGCAAGACATGCCAATGTATATGCTTGTTATCCAATGATATTATTGATGGCAACAGTTCCATGTCACCTGATTTTCTTGGTATATCTACTTCAAGGGTGTTAGCTGCATTATCTTTGTCGTTTGTATTATTATCATCCTTATTATTAGACGTAGCATTGCTATCGGCACTATTTGCATTGCCTGATTTCGCTGATAAGCCCCCTGTTAAGCGAAATGTTTTATCTTTGTATGTCCCTTCTGGAATACCTAATACGGTTACAATTTCCGATTGGCTTTTCATTTTCACTTCCCCGCCAGAATATATACGCCGTAATAACATATAAAATATACTTGCCACTAATATCGTGTTTTTCTCTGCATGTTTGTTGACGGGTCGGCCAAGTCCACACTGTGATGGGCTTAAAATTACTCTCGGTATTAAAACTCGGTGTATCATCAGTGATAACACAATGCGTTGAGCGTATTTACGAAATAACGCAACTTCAGAAGGTGTAATTGATTTATTTTTTTTAGGATCTAATACAGGCATACGCATTGTACCTGATCGAAGTAAGTCCAAAAACGTTTTCTCACTTTCAAATAACATACCTTTAGGCCAATAAACACGGTCTTTGAAGAATAACTTTAAATAATTAACAATTGTTTGCATTTGCCCAACGTTGTTTCCTGATATCCAATCTTCGTTACGCTCTGCCAAGGCTTTTAATATACCCATGACACGTACTTTTAAACGCAACATACGTTCTCCAAGCGAGTTCTCAACTTTACTGCCACCTCCAAAAAGTGCTGCAAATGGATTTTTTACAAGACCCTTATCAACTTGTACATCTATTTGTAACTTTTTATCTTCTACAATAGATAACATTGGGGCGCGTATAGAACGTGACAGTAATGTTTGTGCCATTTCCATAAATGTTTTGCAATCTTTCTCAACATTTGATTCTTCCGCCATACGACTATTAAAATCAAATTCCTTAACATTGTTTATATATAAAAAATTACCCATCACAGTAAATGCAATAGTACGAAATAATGATCGGCCTTTCATAATAACACCGGGAGCTGGATTCGCAACACCGTCTCGGCGATGTCGATATAATGGTTTATATTGTCCTTGTAACTGCAAGATAAGCATCTTCCTTTCTTTTTCTTTACGTTTACGGTCTTTCTCGTCTTTAATTCGTTTCTTTTCCTCTTCACTAACTTCATCGGCACTAAAATCTAAAAATGCTACTAAATCGTCTATACCTTTGTCTGTGTGTTTAACTAATTCAGTAACAGATAAGAGTTCTAATGGTTTGTTATCGACTTTTTTTTTATCGGGAGATTCTAATTTAGCAAGGTTGGCAAGTGGTGGCTTGGATTTTGCAACTGGTGGCTGTGGTAGTATATTTTGCCTTCCTGTCGTATCCGTTTGCTGTGGGTGATTCTGCGCAGGAGCTGTACTTTGTTGCGGAAGTTGCTGCTGGCGTTGCACTGGAGGTAGGGATGACGAGTCAGGGCGTGGTTGATGGTGCGGTACGTGATGTGAGCCACGGCGATGGTTTGGATGGTTTGGAATTGCATTTGGTGGTTGATGGTATTCCCTTGTCGCCGAATTTAACTTTAATGGTGGTAAGCTTATTGCATTACTCTCTGCTCCTTGCACTATAGTATGGTTTGACGCTACTGCAGAAACTAACATTTCCATATTTTGCATTTGTCGTTCTTCCATACGTTGTTGTCGTTCCATTTCATATCTTTCACGTTTTTTGTTCAATACAACATTTAGATTTTCGGCTACGTACATGGCTTCTTCTTGGTTGTGTTCATTAAAAGATTCAATTTGCATTCGTTTAATATCGTTCATACGTTTCATCAATTCCCTTGATTTACGTTTTTCACTTTCAATACGTTGTACTAACATGTTATTATTTTGTTGGTTTGCCTGTTGCATCATTTGTTGTTGCATAAAGGTAAACATCAAGTTGTCGTTGTTATTACTATTAAAACTTAGAGATGGACCATACATGTTTTCGTAAGTGTTATGAAATGGACGTTGATAATATGGCATTTGCTGGTTTGTTATATTCGGATTAGCAAATGGCGGTTGGCTTGGATAGTTTGGTGGTGGGTTATTACTATGCATTTTGTTTTGCATTTGTTCCCGTATTCGATTTAAACGCTGTTGTATTGTTTCATTGTTAGAACTCATACTTAGAAATGATCGTGTTCACGACTGGTACAACTAAGTCGTTCCAACGGCAACAATAGAGTGGATACACCACGTGTTGTATGCTACTATGTATATTTATATTTAGATACGTATATATCTAGCACTGATATTTGCATTTGCAACAACGACAAGTGGGCGCATAGTATATATTTTATAAAGAAGTTGTTAATTAATTTATTATTAATTATAATAATTAGTAGAAAGAAGTAGTCTCAATAGATGTGCTGCATGGAGATGATTCATATTTCAATTATTATCAAAGAAGAAGAACCAATAGTGGCGTGTGTGATCTAACTGCTTTGCAGCACAGAACTCTCTTCAATAACTGCTTTGAAAGTTTGTAAATAGGGTTAGAATTAGGGCTTTGACGGCTCGTTTTAAAACTAAAACTTGAAACTATAAAACTCAAAACTCCTGTTGAAGCTGCTTCGTTGGGGAACTTAAACTCAACAGTGGTCGTTTAGGGGTTACTGCTACAGAAGACAAGGAGGGTCCCAGTTTCTTTTAACGACTTAAGGAGAGGAGTTCGCAGCAAATTACTGTAGTGTGCTGTTGTGTCTACGCATTGTGAATGTGAAATTCTAATTTTAAATTGTGCATTGTGCATTGTGTCTGTACTTACCGGCTGTTTCGATAATTGTACTACCTATAGTAATTGTTTTCCTATCAACAATATAAGACTACACACTATGTAAACGATATTCAAAAGCAGTTATTATTACTATACAATAATAAATAATAATATAATACCATATAACATATAATATAATAATAATAATATTATTTGTTATATTATTATTATTATTATTATTATTTATTATATAATAGAGCTAATAATTAATAATATATATCCAACGTAATATATATGCAACACAGCAGCACATCATACATGAACCCGTCGGTGTATGCGAATATAATAATAATAATTAGATGCATACAATAAAAAATTTAACTTAGCAACTACAACAACGTGAAATTATACGGCAACGATTATTAACCGTTCAACGTTGGATAAAGCTAGGCAAACTGGTATTTTGTATTTGTCGCATTTAGGAGGTTTAAAAACTACTCCAGAGGAAGTATTTACAATAAAATATTTAATACGTTTAGATTTACTACGTCAACCAATACGAGGGAACGTGACTCTGCCATTTTTATCCTATATGTCTCTTGGCGGTACTTTTTTTTTACAAGCTTTTTTACACGTCGTCTATTTATAGATAATGGCGTCCCAACAAAAAACAACAATGAAACCAAAGACGAAAGGAAAAGCAAAAAAAGATTTACCAAAATTACGTGGTCGACAACTACGTCGACATGAGCAGCGTACGCGCTCGTTATCACCGTCACGTGGAGGTGTACCTGTTGTACAAAATTTAAAAATTATGCCAGACGATGAAGTAAGTTTTGCATTAGAGATGGGAAAAGATAGTATTGGTACTATTATTATTGAAAATACTTCTAATAAAGCAACATATGCTTTTCGCGTCAAAACAAATGCACCTGTAAGTACTTAATTTTATTAATGTTGTTCAACTGTCGTAATTTTTTCTAACATATATATACTACAAATATTATTATGTATATAGGATCGCTATTTAGTCCGTCCAGCTATGGGTTTAGTCAATCCAAAGTCAACATTGCAATTGATGTTTGTCTTGCGTTCACATGATGTAAATATATTACTGAATCAACTCTTTGACACTAATAATAGTAGTGCAAATATTGATTTAGAAAGCTCCAGTGGTGGCAGTAGCGGAAAAACACAAATAAATATAAATAAAGATAAATTTTTGATATTAACTGCAGAAGTTGAACAAAGTGATTTTTCAACAAAAGATGAAGTGAAAGACTTATCCACGTTATGGTCAACATCTCGATGGAAAAAAAAAACAAGGAAAAAAAAGTTAAGAGCTGAACACCATCGTTTAATTATGGTTAGCAGCGATAGTAGTGATTCCGAAGATGAAAATGGTAATGTCAACGACGTGGACCATACTTCTTCTAAACCTCCTGGCAATGAGA
>Ga0099797_100074_pt1 | contig 57109 bp, 32 predicted proteins | sample Uncmet_Sort48C_1_FD_89871 | JGI IMG/M metagenome (GOLD analysis project Ga0099797, IMG submission 89871) | Marine eukaryotic communities from CALCOFI LINE 67, Pacific Ocean - C012_Sort48C_1 | ecosystem: Environmental > Aquatic > Marine > Oceanic | place: Pacific Ocean: Monterey Bay | collected...
TGTAATACCCCTACGATCGGTTGTATATTCTTCGTTCCGTTGAGAACAACTACTTTGTATTGAAGGCGAAAACGTATTGTCACTTAGGGGTGTGGCCGATAAACCTCCCCATTGGAACTGTCGCGTCATTTTTAGCATTCTTGCGCTTGCTATGTCTGACGACAAAGAATCCTCAGAAGTAGCAGGGGTGCGATTACTAGTGTTGCTCCGTACGTGGTCCCTATTGGGGTTGCTAGTTGTTGTTGTTGTGGTAGTAGTAGTTGTGGTCGTGATAATACGAGATTGCATCATCATCCGGGGACGCGTCGCACGAGGAGTGCGTCTCCTCGACCGTCCATTATCACTGTTGGCAGATGACCGTGTCCGTGATGCCCGATCCGGTGTTCTGGCAGCACGTGAAACTGTCGACTGATGATAGTCATTTAGCACCGCCCGGGGAACTGTCTTGTAAAGAAGGTCCTCTGTGATATCACGTCGCTTTGTTACTGGAAATAAATGCGATGGGAATGGCGCCAAAAGTGTAGGATGATGGATGATGAACGATGCGCGTGTCTTATCTAAATGGCTGTATTGTGCATTAAAACAGTCCACAGCTTCTAGAACTATGCGGTTGTGAAATAGGCAATTCCGGATACGCGGAATTGCCGAAATTTTATCTAAAGCATCTTCAAATCGTTCCAGAGTGGGGGGCAAACATCCCTTTATTCGCTGCTGTTGCATCTGTAGAAAATTGAAAGGCATCATAGAAGATAAAAAGTTTTCTATGGAATTATTTTCGAGGATGTTATTCTTACGTGCATCTGCTGGGATGTGTGGCAAAGTTTTGCGTATATACGGGCTCATCTCCCGGATACCAAAGTCAGTGGTAATCATGTTGCCCTCATGTGTCAGTCCTGCTGGGTATAATGCTTCCAAATATGACGCTGCATATGCGCCATACATTTGATTCCTGAGAGTCGAGAACCCAAAGCCACCATGCCTAACAGGGTATGTGTATCTGATTCTATCGTCAATCGATACATTATCATATTGGAGACCTGTCGTTGTAATACCTATATGTTGCATCCAGTTGTCAATATAATCCGCGAGGCACACTGAAGCGTTTTCCACGCGGGGTAGCGTCGTATTATGTGGATTGCGCGTCTGATTTAGTGGACTATACATATAATACGAACTAGAGTATAATATACAGTAGAGTATACCTACAGTGTATACATTATTTAAATATATCTTCGGGCATCATTCTATTCTAGATCTAGTCGAAGTAGAAAATAATACATTTGTATATGAATATCAATCACAGGTTACGTATAAAATTTTATTTAAATTAATGAGTAATAAGAGCATATTATAATATATTCTTCATTTTGTCATTGGCATTCTGGTTGGCCGTACTCCTAACTCAATATTTTCTGGAATTCTTGCTGCTTTATTTTTTGTATTGCCCCAGCATAGCATGTATTCGTCACAAAACATTCCCTGAGACGTAACACCGCCAACATTTGTTTTTTTTACAATAACTTCGCTTTCACCTTCATCTTTTGCCCCACCAGCAGGGACAACAGCACCAATCATTGCCACCACCAAACGATCACCTTCACGTACATTTTTATCGTTTGTTACTACTGTTACTTCACCATCCTCCCTACCAATATCAACTTTACACTGCTTTAATTTATCTTTACCTTTAACACCTTCTGTAGACACTACCAAACCTACACAGTATTTTTCATACATTTTCACCCAAGGTAAACGGTCATATTCAACAGACTCGCCACAACCAATACAAATGGCATTGCACGTTGTTTTAAAAGCGCGAACTTTCTTTTCCTCGTCTGTCAACTCGGTTTCATCTTCAGCTAGATCATCGTCCTCTGGCATAAAGTCGTTGCCTTCACATTCTTCGCAAGTTATTAAGTTGCCATAAAAGTCGGACTCCTCGTCTCCCTCACTATCACTCATTCTGTACTTTAAATACTTGTTTTTGTCTTTTTTACCTCTGTGTACTACGAGCAACACTGATTGTGGTGGCTGGCAAACAACGAAGAAGAAGCGCTATACTATATTATTATAATATAGTATAGTAGTATAGTACAGTACAGTATTAGAGGAGAGAGGAGTATGGAGTATTTATATTAGTAGTAGTGCAGTACAGTATTGTATTATGTTTTAATATCTTTATTAGTAAATAATGGATCAACAAGCATCGATATATGAACTACAACAGTACAGCATTACAAGGACAGAATCTATGACGTGTCCAAATCTGATTGACGATAAATCGACACCAGACCAGCAAGATGAAGCCGAGAATCGACTATTATGAATTAGCATAGACACAGCATAATATGGGAAACTATAGTGGATTATTTTATAATGAAGGACAATAAGAATATTGGACGATTATACAACCAAGACTTGGAGATTATTATCGATATATTCCATCACACATGTACTATACCATATACCATGTACGAGCCCATGCGAGAGAGAGAGAGAGAAAAAGAGAGACATCCGAGAGAGAACGAACGTAAAATAACGAGAACTTTTAAGATCATTATTCGAACAAGATACATATAGCTTATCTTACATATTTATTATATATAAACAGCGGTTTATATTCCCCGATTCAAGTGCTATTCTATCAGTGATAAATTAGCCTCAGATTACTAGGTTATGGGCAGAAATTACCCGAACAGAAAGAAATCCAATGAGAGTAAAGACTCAAAGGAGAAGCAATGGAAGTACGATGGTACTTACCCGAAGCTGAAGATTTTCAACAGGACCGTGATGACGGAACTGGAAGCGGAGAATCGTTTAGCAGCCGCGATATTACGAGGAAATATCGAAATCAGAGAAACCCAGACGATGATGGGAGCAATAGTGACCCAAGTGGGTACTATTATGACTGCATTAATGCTAGCAATTACAATAGTATTAGCAGTCAAGCCGGAGAAAATGCAAGAAGAATTGAAATACGCGTATGGTGATTTAGCAAGTAAAGGCACGTACGAAAAATTAATTGTCAAATTAAAAGAACACACTGATATGAAACCCGAAGAAAGAGACCAAATCATGGAAGAACTACATGTTTTGGGAAACGAACCGAGAAAAGCTGAGAATAAAATCTCAAAAGAACAAACTGAAGAATTCATAAAGTGGATTCATACGATTGAAGAAGATGAACATAAAACTAAAAGATATAATAAAGGTAAAATGAGCACTAACGAATATATTGATTATGGTTTTATTGACGTTAATAATTCACAGAAAAGCAAATACTTACGAACCGGAAAAATACCAAAGACTGTGTTACAAGAAGCCATAGCGTGTATAAACAAAACGATACATAAATATTGCACTCACAGACTATTAAAAGAACCACGACTTCAGGAAATGAATGGCGAAAGCAAAAGCGGGTTGCAAATTTACAAAACACTGCAAAAACCATCAGAGAACATGATTGTGAATGTGTTATACCTAAGCAACAAGATAACAAAGTTAATGCACAACGATACGAAGAACCATCACAATTATTTCAGATACTTGAACGATTTGCAGAATGAAAGAAGTGAGGCTATTAAAGCAATGGGAACGACACTTACCGAGAACGAAATAATCGCAGTATGCCAAACGCTGGCAAAGTTCAAAGACTCGACAGAACAATTAGCTGTAAAGAATGCACTGCTACAAATTGATTACAAAAACTTGCGCTCGTCAGAAGAATTCGCACAAATTTTATTAAACCATTCCACGCAAACTCATTATGATAATCGGCGATCACAGCCCAAATCATCAAATACAAATGTAACAGCAGCTGTAACCACAGGGAAATCGAAGAAGAAACCTGAATGCTTCGCATGCGGTGAACGACATTACCTCAGCGAATGCAAGGATACCGAAAAGCTAAACAAGTTCAAAAAGGAAAAACCAGAATTGTATGCGAAATACATCGAACCACCGACCAAACGTGTTAATCACACGGACACCAAAAATGACACCGAAAAAGAAGACAACCATTATTGTGCGATGCTAATTAATGCAACAAACACTGTTAGAAAGAAACCATGGATACTGGACTCAGGCAGCACAGTACACATGACCAGCGACAGGAAGAAACTATCCAACATTGAACAAGAGACCAATTCCATTCGATCACCAACGGGTGAAATGAAATTAACGGAAAAAGGAAACCTAAATACAAACGTTAAAGAAGTGTTAGTCAACGAAACCAGCGACATATCTTTGGTGAGCGTAACAAAATACTTACAAGATAATGAAAACGCAGGCGGCATTCTCTTGACACGCACAGCAGCATATGAAATCGCACCAGAGACTGTCAGAAATACGAAATACGCACACAAATTAGCTACAATGGAAAACAATTTGTACTACGTAAACAAACAATTTTTACACTCCGAATGACTGGTATGCAGTATCCGAACGAACCGCTATAAATTTCTTCACGATTGCTTAGGTCACGCCGGCCACGCAACCATGGAACAATATCGCACCAACGGGTGGATAGATTACAATAACAAAGATTACGAACTATTTAAAAGAACACCATGCAAAGGTTGTTTAGAAGCAACGAGAAATTTAACACATTATGACCACAAAAGACAATCCGACCGCACACGCAACGCCAAAAGACGAGAAGAAATTGGCCACTACCACTGCGACATTATGTTCCTAAGTGGAGAAGACATATATGTTAGCGCACTGATAATGGTAGATGAGAAAACGAGATACGGCCACATCAGATTTAACCGCACCAACAAATTTACCACCGAAGAAGCAATCGAAGCATATGAAGATTTACTTACTTGCGTCACCAACCATGGTCACACGATCAAAAGCATACGATGGGATGGCGAGAAATCGATATGGTCAGACCACTTTGGAAAATGGTTAACAGACCACAATATAACACGCGACAGAAATACAAGTAGTGAACAAAATTTAGCAGAAATGAGAATACGACGAGTACGAGATAAAGCTACGCGAGCAATATTTGATAAAAACTTACCTTTGGATCCGTTTGAACACTATGCATACCGAAATGCATTGATGTTAACTAACTTACAGACAACAGCACCGCTCATGGGTCGAACCCCATACCAGGAATACGACAACAAAAACCCAGCACGAGCACTAAACCGAATCCGACCATTCGGAACAATTGCATACTACTTACCACCGAACAAAACGAAACACGACAAAGCGAAACCATACATATATGTGGGACTAGACCGATTATCATCAGCAAATTATCTCTTATATAACCCACAAACGACCAGAAACACGACGACCAACGCAGCGAAATTCCTCGACCACATACTCCATAAAAACTGGTGGCAAAACCTACAAGATGGCCAAGATTTAAATTATCTGGGAGGGGGATACGAAACGATACACGATGAAGAAAATTTAAACCACAATAACGACGACGACGATAACGATTATGACATTCTATTAACACCAGAGAACAGTGATAGTGAAGACAACAACCACGACAACCACGAAAACCAAGACAATGAAATTTTAGCAACACCAGTAACCAGCGATAACGAAGAACACGAAGATACCAGTGAAGACGAAGCACATGAGTACAACCCAATACCAATACGAAAAAGTACCAGAACACGAAAAGCACCACAAAGATATATTGAAATAAACTATATAGCACATACGAACAAAATTGAGATCATCAAAGAAACAAAACGACACCAAACATTACTAAAAGATAATTACCCAAACAAAATCTATATACACATACCCAAGAACAGACGCGAAATGTTGAAATCTCCATACAGGGAGGAATTCATACAAGCAGAAAAGATTGAAATTGATACCATACAAAGGCACGAAACGATTAAATTTGTCAAGCAAGACAAGACCAAACACAAACTAAAAACCCGAATGGTATATGACATAAAAGCCAACGAAAAAGGCGAAGTACTAAAGTTTAAAGCACGGTTAGTCGCATTAGGATATGATATGAGAAGAAACGAATATGAAGAAACTTACGCACCAGTAGCAAGATGGACAACCCTACTAATATTGATAATAATAGGGTGGTATAACAAGATGGAAATACGACTATTAGACTTTAAAGGAGCTTACTTACATACGAAACGACCAGAAAACAAACCAGTATACCTTGCAGACATACCAGGTATAAAAACACCACCCGACAAAATGATATTTCTCAACAAGGGCCTATATGGAACCCTAGATGCAGGCAACCTATGGCGCGAAACAGTAGAGAAATTGTTAAAACGAAAAGGATACACACAAGCGAAGAACGATCCCTGTTTATTCTATAAAAAGAGGAAAATAAAAGGACATACTTACAAGACGTATAGAAAATAATCACAATAATAATAAATAACAATCACAACAGCGAAATAACGAATAAAATAATGAAAAGGACGAAACGACAAAACATTTATAAGATATAACAACAGGAATCTTAAAATGGGAAGGGGTAGTAAATAATGGATCAACAAGCATCGATATATGAACTACAACAGTACAGCATTACAAGGACAGAATCTATGACGTGTCCAAATCTGATTGACGATAAATCGACACCAGACCAGCAAGATGAAGCCGAGAATCGACTATTATGAATTAGCATAGACACAGCATAATATGGGAAACTATAGTGGATTATTTTATAATGAAGGACAATAAGAATATTGGACGATTATACAACCAAGACTTGGAGATTATTATCGATATATTCCATCACACATGTACTATACCATATACCATGTACGAGCCCATGCGAGAGAGAGAGAGAGAAAAAGAGAGACATCCGAGAGAGAACGAACGTAAAATAACGAGAACTTTTAAGATCATTATTCGAACAAGATACATATAGCTTATCTTACATATTTATTATATATAAACAGCGGTTTATATTCCCCGATTCAAGTGCTATTCTATCAGTGATAAATTAGCCTCAGATTACTATTTATTTTCTTATTCAAAATAATTAAGGTTTTTACACAACAACGGACACTCACGCGCACACCTTGCTTAACCAACACGGCACCTTTTTACGTTCGTGTATATAGTATATACTTCATTTCAGCAAACAATTTTACAAATTGGTAGACACTAGTTCAAGACACGAACTTTAAAACGGAAAATTTATTCCCATTCGTCCCAAGCATCATCCTCCTCTTCATTATTACCATCATTTGCTTTGACATCTTCCTCGTTATTATTTACAATTACTGGTGCAACATCGACTTGTATTTTTGTACTTGAAATTTTATCATCACTGTTGTCATTTTCAGCCACCATAGTCCATGAATCATTTGACGATGACGATTTTGTTTGTTGCACAAGCATTTCATTATTAGTTTGAATATTCGATAGATTACTATCATTACTACTACTTTTATAATTATCGCCATGATTAATATTACTAGTATTATTTTGTTGAACTTCCTTATCCTTTGCTTCAATAACGCCGGTTTTATTTTGAACATTGTTTGAACCATCATTTACATTTTGTACACCTTCATTATCCTTACATTTTTTATCATCACCTTTCACGTCGCTATCATCGCCATTTTCCGTATCGTCCCAATCCAATGCTCCATCCCTGTCATTGTTTGTTAATTTTAAGCTACTAGCGCGACTACTTTCTTCATTTTCAGCGTTACTAGTGTTATCATTACTATTTCCCTCTTCTACGGCTTTTACACGGTCCTCTTTCATGTGACTTTTCATAATAGAATCCTGATTACTTTCCTCATTAGCAGTTTCCTCAATTTCTTGTTTCCAGAAAAAATAACGCATCCAAAACTCTTCTTCTTCAACTTCAGCTGGTACTAAATCATGATATATAGATAATATTTCATTGTTTTGCAATAACTTTTGAGTTTCATTTCGTTGTTTCTCAGACTTTAAATTAAACGTTTTACTAAAATGTATGTATTTACCTTGAAATTTTTGATTTGGTGGACGAGAATATGTACTTCGATCAAACTGTATCGCCCGAATACGGTCTGCTACAGTAAGATGGGGCAGCGCCGTTATTACACCCGCTTGACCAAGATCGTTTTCAATTGCCATGACATCATCTAATGTTTCAACCACTGTTTGTGCAGTTTTATATAATGTGTCACTAAGTGTACCAAGACTAGAACTTATTGCGTTCATTGAAAGAAAGTTTTTATCATTATTATTGTTGCTAGTATTATCACTATTATTCGTTGCCATACTGCTGTTGTTGTCTGCACTTTTTTGAATATTATCAGTTTCACCGTCCGTACCTTTTTCCTCAAAAAAAGTAGTCGTTTCATTTTGCACTGTATTTGTAAACTCAGTTAAGTCACTTCTAACAACCTCCAAAGCAGCTTGCGATGACTCTTTCAATGAGTTCCAAAAGTCCATAATACAGCAATTTAAATGTAAGACCCAATCACGTAATAATCAGAATGCCAGCGAAGTTTTTCCTGTCAGAAATACTAAACGATCGTGAAGCAGCGCCTTTTCCTTTCGTTTTCACATTCACCAATTATTAGGTTTCCGACATGGAGAGGAAGTGTTGTGGTGTATGCAAGCAAGTATTAATAAGTGTATTATCATATGTTATTATAGTGATTTAAATTCACAAAAAAAACAAAACACAACACTATATGGTTTTATACACTACCTGTAAAAAAAATAAATAATAAATTAATAAAAATAATAACGTAATAATAATAATAATAATAATAAATATAAATAATAATAATAATTAATATTATTATTATATTATTATTATTATTTTTGTTGAGATTCCAATTTTTCGTTTGTTGTGTTGTGTTTAATATTTTTTCATTGAATTATATACAATGTTATTGCGTGTTGTTGATGGACGCGACTGTTCGTTGTATTTGGTATACTTACACCACTACCCTATCACCACGCCATTTACTATGAACGTAGTATTGTGTGCGGAACATTCTTTTTTAGTCTTTGTCCTGAATAGTTGTACTTAATACTATATGGATCATGATAGGTGGTACGAATCATGATTGAGATATTGAGATAATAATACCGCGTTTTGTGCCTTATGCTATTCTGCTATTCCGTCAATAATCATCATTGTGCTTATTATACTACAAAATATGATAGGAGAGATGAGTGAATATAAAGTCCAAAAAACGCTACAGTAGAAAATTTTAATTTAGGGGGGGGGGGGGGATCGGAGTTAAGATAGCCGGTTCTGAGTACTAAAAGTGTACTATTCTGATAATAAGCTATAACAACAATAGCCGCCGGAATTAGAATGGAGGATGTTGTTTACTTTATTAATACTCTATATTAATTTTGTACGAACTGTCTCACTCACCGGATGGCAAACGTGTATATAGATGTACACACAGACACAAGGTATACAGTACAGACACAAGGTATATACACAAACAACTATAGACACACTCGTTTACATTAAAAATGAAAATGATGTTTTCAAAACTGCCGAGTAGATTTTTATTTTCCACCGCTGTTGGGGTCGTGTTAATCTTTTTGATAGTAACTCTTGTATCCAGTGAAAAAATGAGACAGCAACGAAATAGTAAAACAGTTTTGTCGAAAAGAATACACATAAGAAAAAGTTTACTAAGAGAGCAATTAATGTCACGCGCGACAAACACACAGTCAAAAGAAAGACACGGTAGTAAAAGCTTTACCCATAGTATATTTAAACATAAAAAACAAAAATCAAAAATAGCGAGCCTTCGAAAACTGATGTCAACCAAAACTCCAGGCGAACCGGTACATGAGTTCGTACAGAAGCAGCGTAAACGACAATTTACTGTTGCAAGTTCTGGTGGTGGAGGGCGAGCTATGATGCAATTTTTAGGTGCTATTAGAGGTTATGGTGGGATTGCAAAATTTGCTGAAGATACGCACATGATAGCTACAAATTCCGGTTCATCATGGTTAATGAACCGTTTATTATTAGAAGGTACCGATGGCCCTTTGAGCAAGCAAAACTCAAAGACAATATATAAAAACTTAGTTAATCAACTTGTTGGTGAATACGATGGCGACATGTTCAGAGGAGAAAGAATCGATGAAACAACTGCAAAAAAATATAAGGACGTTGAAGCGTTTGTAACATCATCTCTCAAAATACTTACGTTAAAAACAGAGCTTAACATGTTTGTAAACTATGTCATTTCTACGGTAACTGGTAAAATTAGCCCAGAGTGGTACGATTTTTGTAAAGTTCGTGCTGTTTGCGAACGAAAAAGGTCACGTGGGCATGAACATGAATGTTTTAGCGAGCAGCCTGCACCAAAGAAACGCGTTAAAACAATTTGGAGGCAGCAAATAGCTCTTGAAAGCAGTGGAACTTATTTTAAAGCGGGTCATGAACTCTACCAGTATGATCTTGTTTGTAGAAACCACGAGAGTGAAGCACTAGAAGAAATGCCAGTTATCATACCAATGTATTTAAATGTCGACACAAGACATTCAAATTCAAGAGCCAATGATATAGTATCTGTTGATATTCCATATTTAAAATTTAAACGCTGTCAGCTTTCAGTTGTAAAGATGAGCAAAACAAAGAGCGAAACGGTCAATAGTATATTTAAATTGCCAAACAAAGATGCTACAAACATGGAGTTTCCTAAATGTACCATAAAGCAATACGAACCAAGTCCAAATGACCAAGGCCAGACATTCCAACTAACTGGTGCAGCTGTAATACGTTCGTTGCGACACCATTACGAATCTATTTGGAAAAAGTACCCTGGGCGTATGTCTGCAGCATCTTCCTCAGCTGGTGGCATGTTCAGCTCCCCAAAATTGGTCGAAAGTGCTATCTTTACATTTTTACAGACAAAAGCAAATGGAAAATATCAATTTGGAGAAAAGGATATTAGTTTTGAATATTTAATGATTATTAAAAAATTGGCAATGGCAGCATTTAATGCTTTTGGCGACATGGCGAAAGCAGAATTTAATTTGAAGGAAGCTTTCATTAATATGCCAAACCCACAAGTTGCGTATACTGCCACTGTCGATTTATCACAATACAACGTTCCAAAAAATATGAATTTCGCTTTTTCCTTAATAGACGGAGGATACATTGATAATTATGGTATTTCAAGTGCTATTTATAATTTACAAAAGTCAAATACAGAAAGCGAAATAATTGTTCTAGATCATACTAGCACGAAACTCGAGAAGAATGCGAAGAAAAATATTTATTCACCAGCAGAAAGATTTGAGCAGCTATTTTTTCAAAAAAAGGTACACGATGACGATATAACTTCAATTGTTTCAGTATCGTGGAGAACATGTAACCGAAACACAAATAGTCAATATGCAGGGTGCATGTTTGATCCGCGCATTGCCTCTGAAATTGAAAAAGTAACCTACGAAGATGATCAACACAACAATCTTTTCGCAAAAAGTTTTAGAACATTTCGAATTACCACAAAAGAAAATAAGTTTTTTGGTATCAAAGCTGGTTCAAAATATACCATTCATTATTACCTACCAATTTCAAAAAAATTAGAAAATATTGGAATCCTACCACCAAGTGTAGATATTATTAAACGCACACGAGAGACCGGGAAATGGAAGCATGGAAATTCTACGTATACATTTCCAAATGCCTTCAAAGGTTATGATGAGTTTATGTACTTAGCAGCCACTATTGAAAACAACGGTATATTGGAAAAATTTTTAAATTCAAACGATAAGGGTTTAAAAAAGAATTTTTTGAGATTTAAAAGCAAGCATGATATTTTAAATTATTTAAAAGTTGCTTATAAAAATAATGACAAGGATGGGCCTGTCAAAACGAGGAAGCAACGTAGCAACAGCCATTTAATGCGATTTCAAACAGCTACCGACAAATTTGATTTGTGTAATTTAGTATCGGACAAAGTGATCGAGTTTTTGAAGGATTATTTGGGCGCAGGCCACAATGAGTTAGCAAAAAGCGTGCAAAACGATGTATCAAGAAAACATCAGTTAGGTGCTATATGCAAAGAAGGAAAACAGAATCGTGATTATTATTCAAAACTATGGGGTAAAATCTTTTCACAGTTAATTAAAAAATTGCCCAAAGGAGTTGAATTGCCAATATCAGGTTTACCGGGTTTGACACCTGCAATGCTGCTGAACATGTTAAGGCAATGTGCTGACGTTACTGGCAATAAATTGGCTCGCTTAGAACTTGGGCTGATATAAATAAATGTTTGAAACATTTTTGAAAGTCATACAAGCGCGTGTTGATTTTTGGGTGTACATATAGTATGGTTTTGGGAAATCAAATTAAGGAACATAAATGTACTTGTTAGTCTATTATATCGATTATATCATATAATATTTCTAGTGCTATGTATATGCTAATTACCTTTTGGTAAATTTCCTATTATATATATATTTATTATAACTATTATACATATAAAATGAATATAATTTTAAAGTATAGAAATCAACAAAATTCCTGGGGATAAAAAAAAGTTGCGTATTGTCCTTGGGTAATATAAGACTACGAATAACATACTAAAAATATGTCTAATAAAATCACGAAAGCGAATTTTTTCAATGCTATTCTGTTTCGTGCATTTTGTACACTTTCTTGAAGGTATAACTGTTTCGACAATTTGGCCCAAGACACGTCTCAGAAATCAAGTATTTTTGTATATTTTCGACAACAAAACGTGTAAATGGTACACCTAGTATTCCTTTGCTAAATATTCTTTCGTTTAATTTTTATCCTGTTCGTCAAAAAATATGTAAAATCACTTATTCTGGATTTTATGGTTATATTTATATGTAAACTATTTTTATTGACATATAATAACAATTATCATTATGTTTCCATTTTGTGTATTGTAATATTCATGTAGTACAATTACCTTTATAATTGAATGTTATTGTAATTTGCATCCAGTGATATAATTCGGAAATAATGCCATCCATACCCAAGGATGAATCTTTCTAGTTGCCATTTTTTCCCAGCCAGACGGCTGCAATGCTATTTCTACAGTAATTGCAACACAGATGAAATGATTAATAGATAACACACATAACAAAGGGAAAAAGAATAAAGTCAGATGTTATAATAATAATAATAAGTGGCAAAGTGGCAGCAGCAAAAAAAACCCAATATAAAAAAAAAGAAGAAGAAAAAACTCTTACGACAACATTTGCACACGATGAAGCATGTATGACAAAAATGTTTTGAGAGTCGGCATATTATTAGTCGGTGTACGAAAATTCATTTTGTATGATACACTAATTTATTTCAAAAAATTACTGGTTCAACTATGGACAAAAATAATCAATTAGTCCATGCCCCGGTAGAACAGAAAGGAATGAACAACGTTGATTTATTTGAAGATAAGTACTTTGGAAAAAAAAGACATCAACATTCAAGTCAAAATGCACTCGAATCAAAAGGTTCATGGCGTCAATATTACTACAGGCGTACTAATAAATTTAAGTTTGTACCAACATATAATAATAAATTAAACCGCAACTCGAAAGGGGTCTCAAAGGTTTATAGTATTATTGGACGAAAGCGTTGTAGCCATGAGATCGGTACAACACTACGTAATTCACACATACACGGTAAAAGTAAGATCTTACGGAATGCACCGGTACCACCGTATCCACAACCACCATATCCACAACCACACGCACCGTCATCAGCAACGCCACTCGGAATACAAACTAAAACTAAATTAGCAGGAAAAGCACCGAACCACATTGTATTCGCAAAAAATACCCCACCATCATTATTTGACAATGCCGTTGTAGTCCCAGTCGAAGTTCCTGCTGAACAAATTGAAGTTATACCAGTACGACGCCCCAAAAGTTATTTCTATTCGTTTGAACATGGAAGCGATAACGAGGACGACGCTCAAAACATAGAATGCAAAGATGCTAATATAAAAAGGTTCAATATAGCATCGCATACAAATAAATGCGATGGCGATTGCGATGTCACGTCAACAAGCAGTTTAGATACTCGAGCCTTGCTTGCTTTGTCCATGGGAGACGTGATCAACCGTCACGAGTATTGCAACAGTACCATCGACAAGGACAAGTGCAAATTTCAAGAGGAGAAAACGATGGAAAGAGAATACAGCGAATTTGTAACGGATAATGCACTAGACAATGGCGACAAAGAAAGCCGTGGAAACGTTTTGAATATTGTTAGAGCCAACAAAATTTTACAAGCAGTAAAACTAACTGCCAACGAAGAAACATGGGCCAATTTCCACAACGTTTTAGTAAAATTTTGGCTGCGGAACAAGTTCATTAACACCAGTAGAAAACATGTTGTTAGGGAAATCAATCATACAAACATAAAGGATCTTTCTGTCCTGCAAGTATGGGATACAATTTTAAAGTTATTAGGTGGCCGTGTAGATTTAATCAATATGTTGGAAGAGTTAGTTGAATCACAAAAAGTTGATGCAATCACAACGAACTGACAAAAACGATGTAGAAATAAACGATGAATCACAGTCTATTTTAACTGTTATTGTGGAGAGAATCAAGTAAAATGGTATTTTGAAAGTAAAATGCATATAAATATAATATTTTATATTTTTATACCATTGCAATAGCATTAAATTATAATGTATTAAATAACAGGAAATAAATTCCAGAATAATTGCTGCATTTTGAAGAGTTGGGGTTGATATTAGGTTTTATAACTGTATCTTTGTAGTAAAAAATGGTCGCAGATCCTCTTATATTCCAAATATTTCTAAATATATCGCTGTATTTAAAAATTAACGCAAGAATTTGCATACGGATATTAATTACTGCATGTTTCTATAATTTCAGGAAGGCCCTTTTCGATTTCATCCATTTTCCGACGTTAATATCAATCTTATAGTATACCGTAGTATTATATACTTACCTTAATTTGTTGTTTATAAAGAAAGGCTATTATAATAGGTGAATTTTTTCGCAAATAATAATCCTAATAGTAATCCTCTGTGATTTTTCAAAAATAATTAAAAAAAAAGGGTAGGTGCGTAGCCTCAGATTATTTTTATTTTCAGATCAAAGTGGAATTTTAAATAGAGGTAATAGCATCACTAGCACTGACACAGCAAATAACTCGAGCCAGTTTTGCGGAGAAAGTTGGAAATCATATGATTTGATTTTCAGATCAATGGGGTGAACTTGGGCTTTAGCTTATTATCTCAAAAATTGATTTTTTTATTATATTAAGGTTACATGGGCTACAATGCAAAAATGGCGGTAGGATATTCGAATAGTAACACGTATTACTATCCGCAAAAAGTATGTTCGAGCGGCAAAAAATTAAGTATTCTTCTTAATAATAATAATAATAATAATAATAAATAATAATAATATTATTTTAATAAATATTAATAATAATAATAATAAATAAAAAAATAAAAAAAATGTAGTTATTAGTATAGTAATTATATTATTAATAAATAATACCAATTATTATTAAAATATATTTATTATAATAATAATATTATATTATTACTATATATATTATTTTATTTATTATTATTATTGTTTTATTATTATATATATTATTTTTTACACTTTTTTAAAAAATATAATAATACATGAACCATAATAATTAACAACTTTTCCATTCATTGTGTTGCGTAGAAGACAGAAAGATTTGTTTTATTACATCCATACACATACATCCACATACATAGACAGCTTTGATACAAACACACGCACATTTACGTACACTATACGATGGTGAAATCAGAAGTCGGCAGTAGTAAAAAAAAGCAAGTCAAAGAAACGAGTGTGAATGACGATGGCACTTTAACTTTAGTTATGGAAAAAAAAGGGCAAAGGTATCCGTCAGAAAGTCCAGGTTCAGGTGATTATGTATTTTATGATACACTGTACAAAGAAAATCCTGAAAGTGTTATGGCATTGGTATGGTGCATAGAACATGGCCTTTTTTCAAAGGAAGAAGCTCTTCGACTATATCCAAAATATGAAAAAGCAAAAGAGACTTACTTACGTCGTAATAAAGCAGGTTCACGACTTTCCACCTCCTCAAATGGTGGTTCAAAGAAAAAACGTAAATTAAAGCAAGTAAAAGAATTAAGTGGTAGTGCTGGTATGGCAATTGCTGTTAGCGAGGGTATTGGCACAATGACATATGCATAAGTTTTTACAACAAATACGAGTTGTTTCCATACACGAAAGTATTATATACGTATATTTATAAACAAAGTATGTGGAACAGAAGAAGACGTGTTGTCTGGAGATATATAAAATATATTCATATTTAAAATATATTTTTTAAATGTTCTTACTCATTAATTTATAAATAAAACTTTATACCTGTGATTAATATTCATCTCGTATACTATTTGAAGGATAGAAAATTTAAAAATCTACTCCGAATAGACTTACAACTTTACACATCCTCTCTCTATCATTTACGTTTGAAATGTATGGTTAAATATAAAAAAATAATAAGGGTGTGTAATTTTTGAAATTAGAATAATATGCTAATCTTTTATTTAACTCCTCCTCCTTTAAATTGGCATCAGACCGTGTGTTTCTTAAAATCAAGTGTGTACAAATACTGAACTTATTCCCCACGCTCTCCACTGTGTTTTTTTTATATCTATGAAAGAGATGAAGTAAGCTTATATCATTTATCCGCTCAAAAACAATTGACTGCACAACATAAATACACTGGATATAATTGTCACCACAACAGTTAACCATCTGTTATTAATCAATTCAAATGCTTCAGGCAATAATTCCATTCCTGCTACGTCTAACATCGCGCCTGCAGCAAAACCGAGACCGATTGGCAATACGTGTAACATTTGTGCTACAAATAAATACGTAGGAACTGCCATTATTGGTTGTGGTATACTGCTAAATATGCTCCACACAACTGCACCTTTTGCTGAAATACCTTTTGGCACTAACACTAAAGCAATGGCTAAACCTTCAGGTATATTATGTACCGCTAATGTTGAGCTAACAATACTTCCTAATCGTAACCCAGCTTGTCCACTAAATGCAACACCAATGCCAACACCTTCAGACAATGAATGTATTGTCATAACACCAACTACTAATAGTACTTTACGAGCTTCTAAACCATCAAGATTGCCCATCATTAAATTTTGATACTGGGCTAAACGTTTACGACAAAACCTTACAAACCCAACACCAAAAATAAAGCCAACAAACATTTTAAACAGTGTAATACCTAAAAGATTGACATCGTAGGCATTAAAATCACCATTTCCATCAGCAGCACCTTCATACAGTAACACAAAACTTGCTGCAATCATCATTCCACCTGCTAATGCATTACAAATACCCAACCAAAAATCATTTACATTGTCAATCATAAAAAATGGCACAGCACCAAGTCCTGTACATACAGCCGTCATCCATGAATACGCCCAAACGTGTATAATATTGACAGCTGTAGTATTTGTTTTAGAATCTTTCATTGTATATACAGTTATTATAGTCGCAATGGTTATGATTGTTATACAGATAACCCCAACATTAATGTATAAATTGTAGTCACTACTGCTACTACTATTCTTTTTACTTGGAGAAGAAGGGTTGGAGTTTGATATTTTTTCACAACTATTAGTTTTACTTTGCTGTTGTTTCTCTTCCTTTATTATTGCATCGTTATCACTTCCATCTGTTGTTTTGTTTTCCATCTTTCGTTTTTGGATGTTACTTTTGTTTCGACGCTTAACCCTTTTATTTTTACGTCTAGTATCGCTACGATTCTTGGTATACGTTTTCTGTGATACCATTTACCAAATATTTTAATAATACGATAATAATAATATTTGTCAATTACAATTATATAAAGCTAATAGCCCTAGTATATACTGCTGTCGCCTAACCTTTTGACTCCGATTTATTGATTAATATATTTATGAATTAAATGAAGCTTGTGTATGTATATATATTCAGTTGCAATATGCCCGACTGGTTTTACGTGTGCGTGTACTATAAACTATGATGTAAACTTCTCCTCCGTATCCAAAACGACATTGGCATTGCTCTGCCTGATTATTGGTGTGTCAATAATAAATAATAATAATAACGAACAACAACTTATTACCATGAACTATACTAGTGTATTTATTATTATAATTAAAATCATCTTTCTTTATTAAAATGTAGATTTCAGATTATGGAACATACTATCCTTAAATAAAGCATTGACGCGCGGCGCTGTACCCATATAATAATAAGATATAATTTATATTACAAACCATCTGATGTTTAAGGGTATAAAATATTAGATTTGTGGTGTAAGTTTAATCATTATTATTAGTTTAAGTTTTAATTGATTTATATTATTTTTTAAACTAATGAGTATAAGATAATATGATATTTTACACGAACAAAATTCATACACCGCACCGACATATATTCTTGAATTCAAGAGATAGAGACGTGAGGATTTTACAATGCTGTTTGTTCGTGAATGCTTGTTGTCATGATAATTACATATTTTTAGTCAAATATTAACATATTCATTTTGATTTTGTCATAAAGTGTGTTTCAATGGATGATCTTTTTGTGTTCTGGCCTTCTACATGCCTTGCACCTGTTGGGTAGCTTGGACTTTGACTAATACCACACATATTGTATCCACGCGACATGCGGATATAGCCTGATTCGCCCCATTGCGACCCCCATGAATTTTTTACTTTCCAGTACTCGATATTATTCGAATAATCGTATCCATAGCCAACGATTAAAACACCGTGATCTAACTGAGTCCCGCATTCTGTGTTGTTAAAGACCCCACTTTTATAAAATTGGAACACAGTTTTATCTGCTTCAATTGCTACACTTACTGGGCCTTTGGCAACAGCAGCTCTTAAACTATCTTCATCATTTTGTGGAACATCTTCGTGGCCAGAAACCGTTGTTTGCTTGGTGCATGAAGTATCGCAAGTACCTTGTGCGCCAGTGTATGGGTATGCTTTCTCAGAACAGATTCCACCATTTTTCATGATAAATTCAAATGCATTGTCCATTAAACCACCTTGACAACCATGGTCAGTTGAATCGCAGTCAACCAAATTTTGTTCGCTCAAAGATATTAATTCTCCTGTTGCAATTTGTGCTGCGCCTTCAACAGCTCCGGTGGTTGAGAAACTCCAACATGAACCGCATTGGCCTTGGTTCTTTACTTCCGTTACTGCACCTTTCTTAACCCAATCAATGCTTTCTGGAGTCTTTGCTAAAGATGCTTTTAAATTATTATTATAATTTTTCTTGCGTCTTAAATATGTGTTTCGTGACTTGTATCCAGTGAAAGCTTTGGCAAACTCGTCCGAGGTCAAGTGAGAAAATTCGTTATGACCAAGCTTGTATGTAACCCCAGGTTGCTTATTATGCTCAACGATAACTTTATCGTTTTCAGCAAATGTTAACATTGCTTTTGCTTCCTCCTCAAGCGATGTAAATGTTTGTTCAAATTTGTGCTTCCATACATTAAATTTCGTTTTCAAACTGATAAGGTCACTTTCAAGGTTAAAACCATTGTATGCAACGTTATATGCCTGTGTCACGGAAAGAACGCTGGCAAGCACCAGTAATACTGCTGTAACTTTCGATACCATTGTTTTTGTCGTCGTCTTTGTCGTCGTTTACTTTTGTTTTGTTTAAATAATATTATCGTAATCTGTTGTGTATATATGTTTTGTATATATGTTTTGTGTACATGTTTGATAATTCTTTCGAAGCACCTGCTTGTCCCAGATGGCGCATATGATAAAGTTATTACGTATTAGTAGTATAAATATTTATTTTATTATTATTTATTATTATTACTATTATTATTATTATTATTATTATTATTATTATTATTATTATTATTATTATTATTATTATTATATTATTATTATTATTATTATTATTATTATTATATTATTATATTATTATTTATTATTTTTTATTCTGTGTAGTTATATATTTTTTTAAAATTATTATTACGTATTTATTATTGAAATTATTATTATTGTTTGTTGCTTCATTTCATTCATAGGTCGGTCTGATCGAATTAGCAGGTGAATACGATTGTTTATTGCATTATTTAGAAAAATATTCTTTTTCTTTTTTTGCGACGCGCAGAAAAATGTTGAGGTTGCTAGAGCTCATGATAGGCAAGATGATCATGTGCATACTTAATAGTATACGATACGAGGTCATTACAAACTATTATACCTGTATAAAATGGCAAATCGGCTTATTCAATGCTGTGTACCTGCAAGTAATGGTGTGTGCCTGCTGCTCGTGGCCATTTTTGAACACCGCGTCGGCTATCACTCTTTATTATTACTATTGTTTTACTACTATACTATTACACTACTACTGCCACAACTATAATACTCCGGGTATACCTGAGCATATCGACCCTTTGAGGAATGAAAATAAACCTGAAATATAGCAGGTGAATAGGATTACGTCATTTAGGCCGACATAGCACTACGAAGGTGCCATTGCGAACCTGAGTACTAATTGTGATTGTTGCTAGGGTTAATATAAGTACGACAAATAATGTAAAGATAAATAGAATGCAAGTTTTCCCTCCCCTACTTCGTTCCTCCCAATATTTTCTTGGATCATTACAAACGTTTAGATATTGTAATCAAAATTGTATGAAAGAAATTAAATACTATTATCATATATGCGTATCGTTGTTATTATTATCATCACTGTTTGGTGACACCTTTTCTTTATCATCATCAATGTTTTCGTATCCTTTTGCCATGTTGTAAAACGCAATTTGTCGAGCATGCGGGTTATGATTATTTATATTTGTATGTATGCATGTCCCTACGCACGTACGTTTTTGTGGCGTTTTGATTCCATGTATATGTATATGTACATGTGTACATAATATTTTGATAGATAATCTGTACATTGTGATGTGTTGTTGTTATTGTTAAATATCATTAAGTAATTTATGATATAATTAATTCTTTACTCATTAATGTACAGCTATGTATTATAATGTATATATTATTTGTGAGTATGATAAGAAAATATTATACATATTAATCTTCCCCACCATCAATATCTTTATCAGTTGGTGCTACTTGTCGGTGTTTTTGTCCCAGAGTTGAAGAATTATTTGTTGCCTTTTCTGCATGATGATGTGGTGGTATCGATGCCAATAATGCTTTTAAAAAACCAGCAAACCCACCTACAGCGGCGATGTAACCTAAGACTCTACTCGAACCACTCATTTTACTCCACCCACAACACGTAAAAGTACTTGGTACTTCTTTGTAATTAGTAATTTTATAGTATTCAGCATTTGTATCATCTCCATTTAATTTATATTTTTTAGCTTTATCATACTCCAAAATGCCTTTATTTCCTTCTGCATTTGACACTAAACCAAACGGTTCTAATACTGCATTTTCATCAGTAATAACACGTGCACAAAATTTCAACGCGTTTGAGGTAGCGTAAATTTTTTCTTGCTCTGCCAGCCTTCTGCCGTTATTGTTGTTGTTGTTATTGTTGTTGTTATTATTATTATTGTTATGGTTGTTTCCACCATTAGCTGCAGGTGCACCGCCGCCAGTTGAGGCACTAACGATACCCCAAACCTCACCACCAAATGAGCCACGGCAAGTAAATGCAGTCAAAGCGGATTCGACAGGCTTTTCTGGTGTATAGCATAATTGTTTAATTGTCACGTCAGCCATACCAACACCCGCTGTTAAACATTTTGACGCATAAACATTAGGATTAAGCCAAGTCTCTACAGAAGTGACCATGTATACGATAACAAGTACAAGAAATACAAAAGTTAAAGCTGCGTCTAAATTACGGCGTTTCTCATTTAACTTATCGTCATACATTACTTGTACAAATGGATTAATTCGATTTAAAATACCCATGGTAAATGTGATATTTTATTTGTATTGAATGTTTACTGGCCTCTTTCTAAATAGTAGACCTATATTGCTATTGAGTGTATTTTCAGCGTTCATATGTATATATATGTATACTGTATATCATAGTCGTTTTATGTTTTTCCATATGTTAAGGAAACTTGCACCGCTTTTTTATCTATCGCACTAATAATAATAATTTAACAACTAATTTAATAAATAATAATTGTTGACTATTATTATATTATTATTATTATTATTTACGTTATAATTATTTAAATTGAACTATAATTGAACTTAAACTATAATATATAATAAAAAAAAACAACTTAAACTGCAACTTACTAAGAAAAGGTTGAGAGTACCAGAGTATTAAATACCAGTATTGCACAACTAAACGATAAAAAAAGTTTTCTATACTAGTAGTAGACGAGTATAAAAACGTAATACTCTGCTATCAAAAAGTCTGCTGTCACAATTTTCAAATCAGAAAACGAATAATACAAGATTATCAATAGTGTATCGTGTTGATCAATCTATGTTTTTTCATTGTGCACTATTATACGAGTTGTTTTGTTACGTAGCGAAGTTAATTTTCAGTAATAAATGATAGTAATACGTAAACTAAAAACACTATTAGCCCTATATACCACTTTTTTGCATAATATTATCATTATAATAATTGTATTGGTATAGTATTAAGTAATAGTAAAACGTATTATTAATTATATTACGTTATTTATTATTATTATTATTATTAATTACATTATTATATTATTATTATTACACTATTATTATTATTATGTGTATTATTATTATTAATATTAATATTAACACCGCACAACATACAAAAAAAATAAATAATGTGTAAATAATAATAATAATAATAATAATAATAATAATAATAAAATATAATAATAATAATAATATTATATATAATAACAATGCACAAAACAACAACAAAAGCGAGGTCGCCAACTTGTACTTGCTTGCATCATGCATCAAGTTTTAAACGGCTTGTCACAAATTTATAAGGCATACATACGCGTATATAAAACCATATATAGTTACCTGTGTTTTTGCACGCATAGCAATACTTCGTTGTTTACTATGTCATCCTCGGTGTTGCGTAGAATATATTCCCGAGGATCGTCTAGACGCTCAGATAAAGATGGTAAAAAACAACGTGGACCAGACCCACAGTCTGTAACAGCTCGTGAAATGGAACAGGAAGAGCATAAACGACGCCAAAGGAACCGTTCGTCTTCGCGTAATAAGCCAAGTGATGCAAATTTTAATTTAGACGATAACACAGATGAAGATGACGAGCAGCCGATTAGGCGTCAACGTGGACCTGATCCTCAATCAATGACCATAGATGATGGCTTACTAAATGAAGCAGAAGAGTTAGTTGGTGGGCAAAAATTAAAAGATGATGACGATAGCATCAAAGGTCGTCCCCATCATCACCATGACAATGCTGTTGATGGAATAAACCGTGTACATTTAAGAAGCGACTATGATAGCGATGACGATCGTGGATATGGGTCACATAGAAGTCAAACTGGTTCAAGACAAGGGTGGCAGGACGAAGATGAAGGTGGAAAAAGTGGCGACGACGACGAAACAGCTATTTATCGTTACCGTCAAGATGAGAGGGATGAAGTGAATGAAATGCCATCTCGTACATGGTCGCCAGAGTCATTTTTAGATTTTGTTATGAATGATCAAAAAATAATACGTTTTAACGTTGGTGGTATTGAATTTTCTACATCTCGTGAAACGATTTCGTCTGACCGTTGCAGTATGTTGTCTATTATGTTGAGGCACGAGGAGATGGGCGGGACGAAAGATCATAGTGGTGCATTTTTTATTGATAGAGACCCAACACATTTTCGCTATGTATTGAACTTTTTACGAGATGGAAGCATTGATTTGCCAGAAGACCGATGTGCATTAGGTCAGCTATTGCGGGAGGCAGAGTTTTACCAAATCGACGGGTTGTGCAAAGCAATACGGAAGCATAAGCGACGACGCGCTCGCATCAGCCGTGAGGCATTTTTATCAATGATTAATACCAGAGGAAGTCAAGGTTTAAATTTTCCAAATACTGATTTTAGTGGCGAAGATTTAAGCCATATGAAAATCACAAAAGGCTTATTTATAAATGCAGATTTGTCTGACAGTGATTTACGTTTTAGCGATTTTGAGAAAACTAGGTTTAGTGGCGCCTTGTTCCGCGGGGCCAATCTGTCGAACGCATCGTTTACAGAAGCAAAGATGGATGGTGTTGATTTAACAGGTGCTAATTTGCAAAAAGCACAATTATACAAATGTGATTTAAAGAATGCATGTTTACGAAAAGCGGATTTAATGAGAGCAAATTTACAAGAAGCAAATTTAAAAGGCACAGACCTATGCGGCGCTAATCTACAAGGAGTCATTTTGCATGGTGCAGATCTACGAGGATTTAATTTAGAATCTGCGAATCTCCAAGGGGCTAATTTAGAAGGCGCTAATTTGGAAGGCGCTGTGTTACATCGAGCTAACTTGAAAGGTGCAAATTTATGGGATGCAAATTTAAAGGGTGCAAATTTACATCAAGCGAATTTACGAGATGCAAATTTACATAGGGCTAACATGAGAGGTGTTGTTGGGGAATATTTGCGGTAGCAAATTTATGCGTGTTCATGTTTATTTATGTCGTGTATATATGTATAAGTAGAGTATGTTTTATTCCAAAAACGCAATCTTTCTCTCTCTTTTCTTTTGCTTTTTGTTATTTGTTATTGTGATTGTAAAATCAGAATGATAAAAAAGGAAAGTAAAAAAATTACAGGATGCCTAGCAATGCGCTGGGTACGAGGTATTTAAATTTAAAATAGATGGCGAGATAAAACCTGGTACTTAAGCTTAATAATATTTAATAACAATAATGTTTATGCGCACGCGTATATTTTATTTTTTTATGTGTACTCGCACATAATATATAATATGTGCGATAATTCTTTTTAACTTTTGTAAAATTTTCTCTATGATACTAACTTACATTAACACACGTATAATTGCACTCGCGCATCTACTCAACACTATCCACATATGATTCTACAAATTTCATTTTCATAGTTTCATATTCCATTGGTATACCTTTACTATGTGGATTGGTGCCTAATACTGCCAAAGAACCAGCTTGTCTACTTAAATCCAACGCTTGCAATTCAGCATTTTGTATTAATTTTTCTTTTAACTCAATGTCTTCCATAGTTTCAATATCATGATCACGTACAATCGGGCGCACTTCATGGCATAAGCATGTAATGCACTCTACAATGGTATCGATTTTTTCCAATGAACCACCTAATTGTTCTGCCGCAATCAATGCCTTTTGTTTAGTTGTTTGGCATGAAGCAACCATTGCACCAACTCGTTTAGCATCGGATGTCATATTTATTTGCAAAACAGGGTTTGGACAATTAATCATTTTTTGTATTTTTTTAGCAGTATATCCAACAACACAACATACTATTACTGTACTAGCTTTTACTTGATTGCGTATTGATGAAGTTACTTGTGACAGTTGTGATGGCGTACAGCATATAAATAATAAACGCGATGATTTGGCAAGCTTTGCATTATCCTGATCAATAACCAATCCTTCGCCCCATTTTTTCAACAATTGTTTTGCATACCCTTCTTCTGGTCTACGTGTAGAGATAGAAACTTGACTTGGTGATACGCCAGCTTTTAGTAGTTTATTTACAGAGTATGAACCAATTTGTCCACAACCAATTATGCCAACTTTAAAGTTTCGTTTACTACCACGTAGCATCATCGATCGTCTCACACAACGAGTTAAAAATAATACATGCATTCCAATGACTTCTTGTATAGCCTTTAACGCCAAATACGCATCTAAATATTGACCATGTATAGTTATCTCACCACCAAACGACAAATTTTTTAATATATTCGCTGGATTTTCAATATCAGCTTCTTTCTCCTCTTCGTTTGTTTCACGCACTGCCGTAGCGTCCATTTTAGAATCTTCCATCTTGCAATTTACGAATTGACACCCCAAGAGCCAAAAACACACACGCACACGCGCACAAACACGTATGGCTATACTGAAGAAGATGCACAGAGGAAAGCGTCAAATCAAAACACTCTTGTCTGTACCGGAGTGGTTAACCGTTTCCAATAATATATTGATAATAATAACTGCTGTTGTTGTTAATTATCACTATAACTATACTATGGCTATCAATAATAAATTAAAATAGTGCAATTAAAATATAATTATCTATAATTGAAATAATAATAATAATAATAAAATAACAAATATTATTTCAACAATTATATTACATATATATGCAAATACAATAGTGTGTAGTGTAAATACTGAAGTTCGCAAACATTAAAACTAATTAGTATTGTATATATATGCAAATACAATAGTGTGTAGTGTAAATACTGTTGCATGTATAACTAATAATATTAAAAAACAAATAAAAAACAAAATTTCAATTATTATTAGTGTATTTAAAAAATATATTTACAATAATTGTTGTTACTATAATTAACAATAATAAACATTGTGAAACAAACATAAAAAGTATACTAAATTGCAATAAAATGCCTATTAGAAAATATATTACGAAATTAGCCCAGATTTATTATTATGAATTAGTAAAACGTGGAATTTTTAACTATAATATAAATTTAATTTGTTACTAATTATTTCTCTTTCAGACCATTTTCGGACTAATGACACAAATTATTAATCATAATTTTACATGATTTTGTATTGTAATTTACCTTTAAGTACAAATATTTGTCATTTGATAGGCTAGTCACGACGCTTTAAGTTACGTTAGGTTTTTTACCAAAAAAATATGATGAAATACAACAATACACACGAAGTCGCTTTTGATATGGTTGTTTCTACTTTGGAATAAAGTACAAAAGGATTGCAAGGTAGCCTTGTGTTGTTTTAGAGCATCTCCACCTACATAATCCCCCCCCCCACACACCCCACACACACACCATTTTTCTTATCATCTTTCTTTACCAACATTTTCATTAATAATATGAGTGGCACTAATAGTTTCACAAATACTGGAAGTAAAAGTTCGTCGTCTTCCAGGAGACGTCGTCGAAAGAGAACTAAAACAAAACGGGTATCGAAAGAGTTAATTATGAAACAGGAATCGGAGCAAAAAATGCTTCAATTACAACAACAATTGATGTTTCTACGATGGCGAAAGTGCCAAACAGGTGCCAAAATGAGAAAAATTCTAGCCGACTCGAAACGTTTTAAGAATTTCGACGTCTCCCATATTGCGGAAAATACTACTGCATTGGAAGACCGTAGTAGCTGGATGCAGGAAGTTGTTGAAAGTGAAATGGCACGACCACTGGAGGTCGACGATGATTACATTCAAGGATATATCCAAGAATCTAAAGATAGTTCAAAACGCTTGGAGCAAGATACAGATTGTCATCTAAGAAATGTACAAAAGTTAAAGCACACAGTATTAAATGCTGAACAAATACGGATGAGAAATCGTCGATACAAAGATAAGTTAGCAAACATGCGCGGTATTCAACGTGTTCGTACACCAGCTAACATTGTTAATATGCAAGAAATGCAAGCAAATGCAAAATTAGATAAATTAGACGCGTTAGAGCAACATTTATTGAATGTTAAGCGTGGTATGCAAGAAGTAGAAAAAGCAGAATCTGGCCTATTATACGATCAGCCAAGTATTGCAGCAAGTTCTGATTTATTTTTATTGCGTGTTCCACAGCAAATCAGTGGGAATGAAACTGCAAATTTTGGTAGCTTTATGTAAACGGGAGATTTCGCCAGTCGCAGGAGGAGAGAGGAGAGATTAAATTTGAATATGTATATTTAGCATACACAATGTTTTTTAATATACGCGTATTTTAATTTTAATACACAGATATAATATAATATAAATTAAAACCTTTAAAACTTCAAAAATTGAGGGAGTATTAAAAGTGTTTTGTATTTATAAAAAAAATATTTATAAATATCATATCCTATCGTAGCAGAGAGAGAGAGGTCATAAAAGTTACCCCTGGCAGTATATAATATTGATACAAACAATATGTACCTGGTAAAGTTGAAAAATTAAAAATTAAGTTAAGCGCGTATTAGACCCTGACAAAGCTTTACTACAAAGTGTACAATCAATTTTTCGTACGCTCGTATCAAGTATCTTACGTATGATATTATTTAATGAGTATCATAAAGATTATTATGATAACATACAAAATATATAAATTGGCGTACACACATATATCTACGTAGTAAATTACTCCTTGTAGGAGCGCGCTATTTTCTCGTACCCGTTTTTTCTTTCTTTTTTCTCTCTTTTTTTTTACATGCAACATAAAATACACGAAAATAGTTGGTCCTGTAACGTTTTCTTACTTCATTTCTTTTCCCGACGTATATTATAAATTTTTTTATCGATTATAATAAAAAATTCAATAATGATACACAGTGTATACCGTCCAAACCACCATACGTCTTCTTATAAAATATATTTGAGTGTGTATTACATAAAATTGATGTTCGATATTTTTTGGTAATATATTCATCGAAACATAAAAAACATATCTAATAAAAATGCAGCACTATTATACCAGAGGGTATTATGATTAGTGGGGACAGTAAATTTAGCAGGTAAATAGGCCTTGTAGTGTCTATTACAAACATATAGGGAAAAAAAAAAAAAACATAAAAATTGAGTGACCTCATAAAAATTTAATTATGTTTAAGCTTTTTTTTTCTCAATTTTTGCTCGGCCTCAGGCCGAGCATTTCGATTTTTTTTTTTAAAAAAATTACAATCATCTCTAAAAACAATTTTATATTTGAGAGAGCCATGGAAATTTTTTTCTTCATTCGCCAAGATATTAAATATTGAAATAAGAGCTTTTTATTCACTAAATTTTTTTTTCGAGGTGAAGGAGACCGCATGATTCATGACACTAAGAAAGTAGGTGGTGCTCGGCCTGAAGCCGAGCAAACATTAATTAGAGTCACTATGGATTATTTCAACCTTCATTTTAATTACTGATTTATAACTGATAATAATGAAAAAATATATAATATATGTAACTCAACCTTCATTTTAATTACTGATTTATAACAGATAATAATGAAAAAAAAATATAACTTAGCTGTAAGAAAATTAGTATATGTAAGTGAAGTAAGTAACTTCCAATTGTAAATAGAGTAAAACATAAAAAAAATATATGTAACTTGGTTGTCGGTAAGTAACTTCGAGTAAAAGTAATAATAGTAAATAGAGTAAAAAAAAAAAAAAAAATGACTTTTTTTATTTTCAGGCCTGTGTGTATGCTATTTTTAAGGAAAAATGCTCGGCTTGAAGCCGAGCATTTCATTTTTATTTTAAAGTATCCCCATTATAGATAGTATTAAAATATGTAGTGATATTTACCTGCTAAATTTACTATCCCCACTATGAGTTATAAAAAAAATATTTATAAATATCATATCCTATCGTAGCAGAGAGAGAGAGGTCATAAAAGTTACCCCTGGCAGTATATAATATTGATACAAACAATATGTACCTGGTAAAGTTGAAAAATTAAAAATTAAGTTAAGCGCGTATTAGACCCTGACAAAGCTTTACTACAAAGTGTACAATCAATTTTTCGTACGCTCGTATCAAGTATCTTACGTATGATATTATTTAATGAGTATCATAAAGATTATTATGATAACATACAAAATATATAAATTGGCGTACACACATATATCTACGTAGTAAATTACTCCTTGTAGGAGCGCGCTATTTTCTCGTACCCGTTTTTTCTTTCTTTTTTCTCTCTTTTTTTTTACATGCAACATAAAATACACGAAAATAGTTGGTCCTGTAACGTTTTCTTACTTCATTTCTTTTCCCGACGTATATTATAAATTTTTTTATCGATTATAATAAAAAATTCAATAATGATACACAGTGTATACCGTCCAAACCACCATACGTCTTCTTATAAAATATATTTGAGTGTGTATTACATAAAATTGATGTTCGATATTTTTTGGTAATATATTCATCGAAACATAAAAAACATATCTAATAAAAATGCAGCACTATTATACCAGAGGGTATTATGATTGTCATCGTATTATTTTATTACCAATTATATTCTAATACTGGTATCCTGTAGTATATTATATTGCGTACGCACATATTCCTACATATATACACGTGATAATAACAAAAATTACATACCATAACAATCAATGTCTTTTGGTAAATCCTCGTTTGCCAAACCAACAACTGGGAATTGCTGAGCAAATGAAGCGACGTCATTGCGCAAAGCTAGTATATCACCATTATCATGATTGTCAGGCAACGCAGCTTTGAAATCTTTCAATTTCTTCGATGTTAATGAGCTTTTTACATCTTGCGCAATTTTTACTCCTCTATCAAAAAATTCAGCAACTTGTGCAAAGTCATCTTCAACAAATCCACGAGAAGTCAATGCTGGGACACCCATTCGGATTCCACTAGGTACTAGTGCGCTTCTATCACCAGGTACCGTATTTTTGTTAGTTGCAACTAATCCAAGTTCCAAGACACGCTCAACTCTTGACCCGTCGATTTTATTCCCACGTAAATCAACTAACACTAAATGGTTGTCAGTTCCACCTGATACAAGATCGTAACCTCTTGATTGCAGCTCTGTAGCAAACCGCTGGCAATTATTAACAACTTGTTGTTGGTAGTTAACAAATTCCGGAGTGACGACTTCTTTTAACGCAGTAGCAAGTGCGGATATTGTGTGGTTGTGCGGACCACCTTGTAAGCGTGGAAATACAGCGAAATTGATTGCTTCCTCCATAAAATCCAAATCAACCGTTTTTTTTCCAACTTGCCTACTACCTTTTCTATAGAATATCATTGCACCCCGCGGCCCACGCAACGATTTATGCGTAGTAGTAGTAACAACATCACTGTGTTCAAATGGGTTTGTAACGTGACCTGTTGCAACCAAGCCACTAATGTGCGCCATGTCAGACATTAACCATGCGCCGTTTTCATCGCAAATTTCTCTCATTTTACCATAATCGTAATTTCTTGAATATGCACTGGCGCCTGCAATAATTAACTTTGGTCGAAACTTCTCAGCATCTTCACGTAACCTATCATAATCAATGAGACCAGTACTTTCATTTAGTCGGTATGGCATTGATTCAAAATAAATTGAAGTTGCACTAATTTTTTTATCTTTTGTAAAAAATCCATGTGTTAAATGCCCACCATGTGGTAAATCCAAACCCATGATACGATCGTGAGGGTTCAGTAAAGCAGTGTAAGCCTGAAAATTTGCTGGTGAACCAGACAATGATTGGACGTTTACACCCCATTCATTTGGGTCCAACTTAAATGCTTCCAACGCGCGATTTTGGCACATAATTTCAGCTTTGTCGATATTTTCATTCCCGCCGTAATACCTGGCATTTGGGTATCCTTCAGAATATTTATTTGACATGACTGACCCAAGTGCATCTAAAACCGCTTTGGATGTAAAATTTTCAGATGCAATTAATACTAATGACTGAACTTGACGTACTTTTTCATCTTCAATGATTTTATGCAAGTCTGGATCTGACTCACTCAAGGGGCGATTTAAGCGTGATACTTCATGCAACATATTTGGTGAAGCTGGAGGCCGTACAGTACCAAATGCGCGTACATTTGCCAACCTGTTGACACGACGTGCTTTGCTAATAATAGTTCGTAACATTTTAATATATACGTAATAATATCTTTTTATCGTATCGTTTTTATCGTATCGTAAATATTTAAACCAATAATCTTCTTCAAGCAAAAGCTCTTGGTAACTAATATATTCTAAATTTTTCAAATAACAGAATGTTTTGAATTCTCAATGATTTGTATACAATCTCCAACAAAGTAAGTGTACCAGTCCATATCCTCCACCAATGTATGATGAAGTGTTGTGACAGCGATTGTTTTTAGTTTCAGACGATGATTTAGATTATAAAAAAATGCAATAATAATATATAATAATAATAATAATTTCAATAATAATAATAATAATATAATAATATAATATAATAATATATAAATAGAGTGCAATAATGATTAATAATAATAATTAATTATAATAATAAAATGATGTCTGCTATTATTATTGTGTTATAATTCTTACATAATTATTATGACTAATTATCATTGGTATTCTATTTTTTAAACCTTTGATATTGCATCCTAGTAATACCGTTCCTCTTCGCAAATGGATTTTTATGTCATAGAATAATACACCATATTCAATGATATATTGTATTAATCTGAAATAAAACCGATACAGATATTCGGCTATTTTAACTGTTTCACGTAGTATTATTGCCTCACGCATAGAACGTTGTCGTGTGCCATTAATGAACAATACATAGTGTCTAATAATAATAACAACAAAACCATCAAATAATAATACACAGTCCTATTGTCCTATTAACAAAAACGAGAATAAATAAAATAAAACTATACTCTGTATATATAATTAGGGGTTTTGGGTGTTTTAAATAGTGTTATCTATACTCAAGCTATTAGCATGGGAATAGCATGGAGGCCAAAATATCGCCTGAAAAAGTATCGTTCACTCTACTTTTCCATATTTTTGGCATTATGAAAATATACTATAAAAATATACGTAACATATGAAATATAACATATTATTGTATATTTTATAAAACTTATAAATTCTATCATGATTTCCATATTACGATTTTCAGATTCACAAAATTTAGAACAATTTTATCGAACGATAAATAATCTTTTATCTAGCATGGACACAGCATGACAGCACTACTACACAGCACTACCATCCAGCACTACCATCCAGCACTACTATACAACACTACCATACAGCACTACTACCATCCAGCACTACCATCCAGCACTAACACAACTACACAGCACTACCATTGTATTCCCCTGTTGATAAACGACTACCAAGTACAATATGACCATCAAATCTGCTTCTGCATTGGGTGGTCGGACTCCACATATTACAAAAACTCGAAACTTGTCCCAATATTGATAGACGATTCAAAACAACTACAGTACAGTCATTTGGGCTATATTGCATTCAATTGTTCACGAAATGTCGCGATTCCATCTGCATCCACATTATATCCAACTTTTGAAGTATTTACAGCACATTTCGATTTTGTAAATCTACTTACCATTTACTATGGGATAACAAAGCAAAATGCAACTCTTCTGATATTTTGTGGAACGAGAAGCAGCCAAGCCCAAAGTGATAATAAATAATAATAATAATATTTTATAATAATAAATAATAATAAAAAATATTTAATTATTATTATTATTATTATTATTATTATAATAATAATAATAAAACTACCACAATAATAAATAAATAATAAATAACTATTTTTTTTAATAATTATAATAATAATGAAAAATTATTATTATTATTATTATTATTATATTTTATTATACCTGGTAGTGCTATAATAATTAATAATAAAAATGTATACTGCTGTATTATTATATAGTCGTCTTTTTCTTTTCTTTATTTATTATTATTATTGTAAGACGACGACTTTATTAACTTATATTATTATTATACTTAATACTACCGCCCATTATTTTCATCCAACAACATATATGGCACAACCATCCATCCATCCATCCACCATTTCCGTAACACCAGCAACTTCTTTTTGATAAAACGAACGAGTAAGCGCTAACGAGTCGATTTGCAAGTTGATTTCAGAGAGTGAAAATTGATTGTTTCTTTTTTTAAATTTTGTCCGGACGAACTATATATATATATTATATATATATATATATATTAAACAAAAATACAAATATAGAGGTAGCAACTCTGCCTCTTTCTCTGTTCTACGTATAATATAATAAAAGAAACCATAAACATGGATGGGAACAAAACTATGAAAAATGATACTGAGGGCTGTGCACAATCGATATTGAATCAGAAAAAGATTATGAACGACTTGGAAAAAATGAATATATCGTTCAGTGATATTGATAGCGAAGACGACGAAGATATATGTCCTTTATGTTGTACTGATTTGCAAATTGAAGATTTAAACTTTTTTCCGTGCCCATGTGGATATCAACTATGCCTTTTTTGTTACAACCGACTTAAAAATGAATTTGAAGCGCGATGCCCAGCCTGCCGCACAATTTACGGTGACGGTGAGCATAAAATGGAACCGAAAGACTTGGTAAAAATTGGCGCCGACTTACAGAAGGAATACGATTTGAAGAAAAAGCAAAAGGAAAGGGAACGAAGGTATCGGAGGGAGGAGCGTGAAAGGCGTAAAATTAGACAGGAGCAACAAGCAAAATACGAGGAACGCCTTAAGGCACAAGCTGAGCGCCGAGCTCGCGAAGCGCAACAACGACAGCAGCAGCAACAACAACAGTTATTAAGAAGGCGACAGCAACAAGAAATGTATCAACGTCAACGGCAAATGCAGCAACAGCAGTTGTTTTTGGCACAACAGCAACAACGTCAACGAAATCAGTTTTTAATGGCACAGCAACAACTTGGCAATGGTCTGCAACAACAACCAAATATGCGAAATAGTAACAATCATAATTTAAATAACGTGAATAGCATGAACCGTAACCGCGACAACAACAATAATAATCGAAACGGTCATGATAACAATAAAAATACTCAAAATGCAAATGTTTCCAGTAACCAATTTTCAAATCAACAAATGATGAATTTTTTACAACAACAACAAGCACAACTTCGCTTCAGTCAACAACAAATTCAACGTGCATTTGCCTTTCCAAATTATAACAACAGCAACGGTAGGCCACAGCAAATGCACCAAGGCAGTGGAAATAATATAAATTTACACAACAGCAATTTGGACCAAAGCACTACCACAAGCAATAATAATAACATAAATAATATTAATAATATTGAGTCCCGTCTCAGGCAACAGCAACTGCAGCTACAACAATTGCAGCGGGTCAATAATAACAACAGAAACAACAACAACAACAACGGTAACAACCAAGTTGGTATTAATTTGAATAAACCGGTTGAAAATGCTACTGCAAAAGCCGCTATGACTGCTGCAAAAAATGCGTTAAGACGCCAACAAGGTATGATGCAAGGGAATAGACAAAATCAACAGCAGCAAGTATATGGCCGAGGACAACAACAAATGAACTCACGCACCAATGGCAATAATGTACAGCAGCATTTTGTTAGTGGCAATCGTAGCAATGATAGTAACAAGAATAATAACAGTACCGATAGCAACGCAAATATCAACAACGCTAGATCAATGAATTTTTCAAACAGCACATTTACATCTCAAAGCATGAGCAATTCATCAAACCAAATCAACGATTCTACTAGATTCCCAAATAATGGTGCATTGAGCTCTGCACCATCGTCGTACAACAATCATGCCGGCGTTGGTAATAATGGTAATAACAATAACAGCAATAATAATTTGGCAGTACCAAAGCAAACGATGGGGTTACAACGAATTAGAATGGCACAAGGCAATGTGCAACCATCATCTTCAGAAGGAAAACAAGTAAGAACAAGTGCATCAATAAATAAAGATGCAAGTGGTGGAAATACAAGCCCTAATACAAGAATGCAAAATGAAGTAGAACGTACAAATGAGATGGCAACAGAATGGTTGAAATCTGTTGTTTTTCGAGGGGGCAATGCTTCAAATAATCCAACAGGGCCAAAGAGTGATGGGCCACCGAAGTCGTCGTTACTTTTACAGCACAGAAACGCAATTATCAATGACAATGGGGGAAATGCAACTGTAGCTGGTGGAGATTCTACTTCAACCTCATCACAATCTAGTATTGAGACTGATGAAAAAAAAAATAAAATTGATGTTACTGCAAAACCGTTTGAGCCAAAAAATCCATTATCAACTACGCGCACGATGATGGGGCAACCAATACCAAACATGATGGGCCGTCCTATACCAAACATGATGGGTCATCCGATACGTATGAGTATGCCATCGATGCAACAAGGCACAACAATGTTGGGTGCAATTCCACCACAACAAGTGCAACAGCAAACACGACAGCAACAAATACAATCTACGGGTAACACAATGAAAAAGACGTCCTTTTTAAATAGCGATTCCCCACCGTTTCAGCCAAAAATGAAATCTTCATCCTTTTTAAATAAGGGTAAACTTAATTTGGAACCACAGTTGCTGTTGCCAAAATCACGTCAGAGTAATGGCAACCATAATGTGATAGTCAACCCTAATAACAGCAACAGCAATGAAAAACAACAACAAAATAAGAAGGGCAAAAACGATAATAATAAATCGTTGATATCAAAAACCAATAAAAAAAACGCAAGGGCATCTACGAAACCTGGCAAAGGAGGGAAAGTTATGAAAGTCTTAACTATTAATGTTCCTACCAAGGTTAAAAAAACTGGCAATAATAAGAAGGAGCAAATCTTAATGGCGAAGAAAGGAAAAACAACTATCGATCCCCCTGCCCCACAAACGGCATTAGGCATAGCTGCATTAACTCCATCGCCGCTTACCAATCATGCTAAAGGCATTTCAAAAACTAATAAAAAAATGAAAAATGACAAGCGAGCGCCACCAAGTAAAGCAGCAAGATTGCAACAATCTAAAAGGGATAAAGAGACGCATGCTGCAAATAAGAAAAATAAATTGAGTAATAAAAAAACCACTGTTGCGTTAGATTCTTCATCGGCAGATGAAAATGCGGTGTTAGATGCTTTTTTCAACGAAGACGATAGTGATGATTTTGATGACATCGACTCCAATGACTCTAATGATTCTACAAATAATGATATGAATATACCAAACTCGTTTAAAACAGGCACGCGGGGAGGCAAACCCGGTACACGAGGAAGGGGGAGGAGAATTTTTGGCAGAAGTCGTGGAAGAGGCCGTGGAAGAGGCCGTGGAAGAGGCCGTGGAAGAGGTAGGGGTAGATCGTTTCACGGGAAAGGTCGCGGTAGAGGTCGTGGACGCGGAGCAGCCTCAAATACGAAAGCCTAAAAGTAGATAGTAAGGAGTATTAGAGAAGTTCTTTCTTATGATATTACACTCGCGGCGCGTATTATTTTTATTTATAAAAAATCTGTTTTCATACTCAATCGTTTATAAAATTAAATTAAATAGCTTAACTTATCGCATCATAAACTTATCATAAATTTATCATATCAACTGATTTATGAAATGTACATTTTTTATAAATCTTATCATACGAGTAAAATAAGTTCTTTATACTCGTATCATTTTATGTGATATTTAATTTGTACGAAGTATAAAATATTTTTTTTTTATATCGCATAATTATTTATTGTTATGATATTACTTCGTATAAAATATATTTTGATTAATAAGAATATAAGGAACTTTTTATGTTTTACATTTTGCATTTTATACACTGCAAATATATTCTTTTTCAATCTTTTCTTTTATTCAAAACCTTTGCCTCTATAAACGGTCTCATTTCCAAAATCTCAATACTAAGCTCAAATACACCATATACATAAATATATATACGTACGTATAAAAAAATCAATAATACCCAGCGTCTGGTAATGGATTCGCAATTCGTCTTAATTCATTTACTTGATTTCCAATTATATCGTCTAGCTCATTAACTTGTTTTGAATCCACATGCGGAACATTTCCCAATCCTTGAGTTTTTAATGCAATGGCCAGTTGTGGCTGGGCTCTTAGCCATAATGAGTCAATAAATTCGTCGCCATCGGCAAGTTCCATCCGATGCTCTTCCTTGAAAAAGTTATGCAACCCATCAGTTGATGTCATTTGATTTGTCGCCTCTGCTATCTTTTGGGTTCCTTGATAATGTACTCCACCGACACCAAGAAGTCCTAAAAATGCAAAACCAATCGACACTTGAGGTAATGCTAATGTTAGAGCACCATATGCAAGTGCCCCACATCCACCAAATGTAGCAAAACTATACAACCTCCATTTCATCCGTAGGTCACGGTATGCCTTTCTAACCGCATTTGATACTATAACATGAGTACGTAACAATCGTGCGTTATCATATAAATGAGTAATTGTATTGTCGACCCTCCGTTCCGGTGCTTTATTTACTTCATTGACCACCTCGATTCTAGTTTCCTCCAAATCTTGAAGCGCATCAGCTAATGAAGTTCGACTACCAGGGTGATCTCCTGGAACTCGCATTGTGTAAATGCGTGGTAAATCTTTTCGCACAATTACTTTTGATAAATTCCAACATAATGAACCATAGGCACGAGCAAAATCATGAATTTTTTCAAACTGGTCGACTTTATTTAGTATAATATGGAGTTTATGATCCATGCCAGCTAATGAATTTGTAAGACATGCTAGTGTTTCGCCTGTAGTACCTGGTTTGTCTGGATCAAAAAATAACAGGATGACATCTGCACGCTCCGCAAACCATTTAGTTACACCCATAAAATCATACCCACGATCTCTTGAAGTTGTCTGAAAATCCCAATTTTGTTTTTGGTTTGAAGGAGAGTCGATCATACCTGGAGAGTCTATCATCATAATCCCGTCTAAATTTAATCCACTCCTAACTTTAAGTTGCATGTGGTTTATCAGCCCAGGGCCAAAAAGACGTAAACCGCTGAATCCAGCGTCGGGGCTACCAACCAGTGCTGGGCCATCTTGGTCATAGTCATTGCCTGTATCAGCTGGTGCAATTACAGTAAATCCATCGTCGGTTGGTGCAACCCCAGTTTTTTGTACTTCTCTACCAAGCACGTGATTAATAAAAGTACTTTTACCAGATGAGTGGTTGCCTAAACAAAAAACAAAAGGCATATACGGCCGGGACTTAACATCTCCTCCCTTCTCCAGAGGCCCAAGGACACGCTCATTCAAAGGCAACAGCACATCTTCTGTAATGGCATGAGCTTTATTAATAATTTCTGCAGTTTGTAGTTTATGTAATGGTGGTATATCCCCTGTGCCATAGCTAATATATCGTCGCAGTACTACTTTATTGCTAACGCGAACAGGAAACTGTCGTATCAAAAGCATGGATATTTTATCTCCTTTCTTGGTTGTGCAAATATAGATAGACAATCTAGTATATAAATTGCTTCTTCTTAGTAATTTGGTACGAATCGGCTAACCTGTATAAGATGATACAAATGATATAGTTCTGTATATATATTAATAATAATATCATCATGTGGTGTGTGCCTACATAATAATAAATAATAATATAATAATAATAATTTTATATACCTCTATAATAATAATAATAAAAAATAATAAATAATAAAAATCATCATCTCCGAGAGTCAACAATACCCGTACTAAACATGCATCCTAGTAACCCTATTTCCATACTAGAGGGCTGAAAAAAAAAGGTTGAAAATGGCCATTAATATAAGATATATTTTATTTTTTTTTATACATTATTTATATATTATAATGTAATTTCGACCACCGACACTGGACAACACGTATTATAATATATTATTATTATTATTATTACCATACAAAATAATAGCTTAGTATTGTAATATTCATTTGAGTATAAATTGGATAGGGAATAACTGAGTTCCTATAAATCGATTGCCACAGAGGAATATTGTATTATAAATATCGGTATGCACACACTGAACAATTAAAGTATTTTTTTACATCCCACGTATGATATCACATCACATATAAGTTACTTGGTGATATTATACTTATTTTAACCAAATTTTAAGATACCACAATAAGCTTATAAAACATTATCTCCTACGATTAGCACCCAATGATTGTTGCTTTAATCGTTCCAATTTTTTCTGTTCTTTCAACCTTTCTTGTAGTTTCTTCTTTTCTTCAAATTCAATTCTCATCTGCTCTAAGTGTTTTGTATGGCGGGAAGCATAAACTTCATCGCTTACAACTTCATCATCGGCTTTGATACTATTCACTCCATCTTCTTGGTCAGTAACCACATTATTCACCTCCGTCACTTTATGCCAGCGCGGTACAAACAAAATCTTTTTCGTCATTTTGCTTTTCTTGCTAACATCGCCGTTAATATTATTCCCACTGGCGCCACTTTTAACATTCTGTTTACCTTTAGGTTTGCCCTTTGGTGTTTTCGACTGCCTGCGCTTTTTGGTGGGGGATTGTAGAAGCTGGGATTCCTTAACAGCAACAGGTTCAAACATAATGGATATAGATGACCAATTAATAGGATCCGATTGTAAATTGGTATTATCATAAATCTCCACTAATGTTGGAGAACCTCTAATATTACGCACACCTCCACGATGAGACGAGGAAGCAGATGATGACGACGCCAATTGTTTGCTTGCGAGTGCCAATGCGTTCATGTCATGGTCAGGATTTTGTACTGGTGTAACAAGCAATGCTGGTGACTGTGCTGGGTCAGCACCACGCCCAAAACGTCCTTTTCTTTTCACCCCCGAAGCATTAGCGTTGCCTACTGCCGTACACACAAAACTGCAGCCAGGTGGTAATGGCTTTCGTCGTTTAATAATTCTTGGTTTTGGTTTAGGTAACTGGCGTGGCGATTGGAGCGGTGATTTTCTTGGCTGCTGCCGTAGTTGTTGCCGTACTTGCTGCCGCAGTAATTGCTGTGGCGACAGTTTTGGTGATTGCCGTGGCGATGATTTTGGTGACTGCTTTGGTCGCGGGTGCAATTTATTTTTAGAAGACTTAATTTGCGAGCCTGCATTTGGTGTAGTAGAGCTGCTAATTTTTTTCGGCCTTCCACGGCCACGTTTAATTGCAGTTGGAGATACGCGTGGTGGTGGAACTTTAACTTTCACTTTTTTCTTTTTCGAAAGCAGCGCAGTTGGTGGTGGGCGTTTTTTCTTTTTGCCAACGCTGGGAGGCTTTTTGCTAACGCTAGTAGGTTTTTTGCTGGCGCTCGCAGGTTTTTTGCTGGCGCTAGCAGGTTTTTTGCTGGAGCTAGCAGGCCTTTTGCTAACATTAGTAGGCGATGGAGATGGGGATGGTAATGGCGAGGATAACCCACGTCTGCCACCACCATAAAATGCCGAGCTTGCACTTTCACCCATACCGCCGTAATATGTTGCCAAGTCATCATCAAACTTAACATTAAAACGACTTTGAATTTCACGTAACTTTACTTTATTTTGTAAGCTCAACGATGGCCCATGAAAATCAACCGCTTTTGGAAAATCCTCATATCCTGATACAGGGTTCTTCTCAGACACAACTTTTAATGCCCTAGTACATTGGTAAATATGTTCGATCTGGCTTCTTAATTTCTGTACTTTGTTATCGTTTCTAAACTTTGTTACGAATTTAGTATTGTTTACGCTGGGCTTTTTCTTTGGTAATGACCATTTTAAAACTGAATCAATAATATCATTGACGACAAGTGACACGTTTTTCTCAATGTCCGAACTGCTAGCATTGTTACTACTTGTCTCATTATTACTTTTATAAATTTTTAAAAGATCATCCGTATTACAGGTGGAGCCATCGATACTTTCACCACCATTCAGCGAGTTTCTAGCTAGTATGGATAGCTGTTGTCTCATGTAAGATCGACGGTTTTTTAAGTTTATTAAATCATTTACCAAGCGATCGTATTCACCCAACACCATATCTTGCGCAGCATCTATTTCCATCAATTGAGGTTCTTCTTCCAACAACCACAATTCTGACTGTTTCCCGATCCAATTGATTGCGCATGTTCTACCATCTATTCCCCATTCACTTTCAATCAATTCGAACTCGCCCACACGTGCTAAAGCACGTGCATCGCCCGGCAATGGCTCGCCTGTTCCATAAAACAAGTTGTTACGCCATGCCCATTTGTAAGAGTTTCTAGCAACTGCATTTCCCCATTCCCCACGTATACCAATAAAATTTTTCTGCTTTGCCATTACTTGGGCCTCTTTTGGAATTTTCGGGTGCACATAGAATGGCTTTTTTCGTCCGTTTTTTTCATTTGATGAAGTACTTATTGTAATTGGATAGCGCTCAGCTTTCACATAATCAATTGCGGATTGCAAGCCTTTTGGGCCATACCTTCGTTCAATTTCTCTGTATGCACCAATACGAATCAACTTTATAATCTCCAAGTGCCATGCACGTTTAGCTTGTGCCATTTTCCGTTCCTGCGTTGGGCGGACCATATTATTAATATTTTTACTTAGGTCTGAGGATAATACCGTTCCATTATTATTCAGCATATTTAGGAAACCTGAGTTTGAGTCCTGTGTGTCTGATCTTTCTGTGGTTGCTGTTGTATCACTCACATTTCTATCATCGGCCTTACTACCAGGCAATATTTTCAGGCCATCTTTTTCTTGCTCCTTATCAACTGCATTTGCCGCTTCTGCAAATGTTCCAGATAATTTTACATCTCCACAAATTCCAGATGCTGCATTTGCACCTGCGGAAGAACCAGCTTTTGCAGCAGCGTACTCCATGGCATCTTGGGATGCGGAACGATTGCGTTTCATTGCCGTTTTAGCTGCTAAATCAGCAACTTTGATACGAACCTTATCTTCTTCCGCTTGTTTTTTCTCCATCTTTATCTGATCTATATTCATAATCCGTTCCGTTGACAATACTTCTCCACTGGCCGTAGTTGGACGCGGTGGGCCAGGTCTGGCGAAAAATGGAGATGGGCAGTAATGGGCGGCACTACTACGGCGGCGAGATGCGCTGGCTAAATCATCTGGTGAGAAAGAGAAGGACTCAATACGTTCTCTCTGCAACTTTGGAACTGACATGGTACTGGGAACGGCAATGCCCAATGCTTCAAAGATGCTTAATATATCCTCGACCTGATGATATAAAATATTGGCAGGACCTTTCCATGCAACGGTTGAACTAATACTTCGCCTTAGATCTGCCGTACTTTTCGGACCTTGGCGTAATGATTGCAATACTGCCCCTACAAGCAGGCCACTTAAATTATTTGGTAGCAACTTTTTCCCCTCAGAATGATTGACAGACGTTTTCGGCGAGCTTTGGCTAATATTACTAAGCGTTGGAGACGGAGACGGAGATGGTGCAAATGTTCGAAAATTTGGTGAGACGGACGCCTCCACACCATTCCATACATCCCAATTACCATTGCTATTCGACCGCCGTACTTCTGTTGGTTCAGGTGTGGTGGTTGTAGAGACGAAAATCGCAGCTGTTGGGTTAATTATTGACGATGTGGGCATTTCCGTTGAAAAGAACATTTCTTCATTAGATTTTTTATTATTTGCGCCTTTGTTTATCTTGTTCCTATTGGCAACAGCAACCTCTGCAAGCGTTTTGTTTTCGCTTTTATCTTCATTATTTCTCTGTGTACTATTACCTGCTTCTTTTGCTACTTCTACCTTATTAGGACTATCCTTAGATGATTGACTCATATCTGTATCGTTTTTGTGCATATTGTCATTTAATTTTGTTACTAGTGATGACCCCAGCTTTTCTCCTAAAATAATGTTATCAGCTTGTCCCGGTATTTGTGTATCAAAAACATTTCCAGATAATTCGCTTATTTTTTCATTCGTCTTAGTATTTTTATTATCATTACTATTACTATCTTCACTATCGTTTTTCATATTTACATTGTCCATGGCCCTTTCGGGGTTTGAAACGGTTTTTGTAGCAGGTGTATTTTGACCCACAGTGATATCAGTAGTGCCGTTGAATGGTTCCTCCTCGTTTACTTTTATTTTGTTGACACTACTACTAGTATTGCTATTTTTATTTTTTTTAATATTCTTATCATTGTCATTGTTACTAATTTTGCTGGAGTCCAAATTTTTAATGTCGTCATTTTTGACAACTCTCTCTTTCACTTCTTTGTCAGCTTTTACATTCATCTTCGCTTTCCCAGCATCTTTTATGTTTCTCCTTCTTTTTTCGGGTTGCTGTTTTTTTGATGTCGGTGATGGCCTGCTTTTAATAAGTGCTTGAGGTATTTTTGGTGTTGGTTTCAACGGAGTTACTTCTCGTTCCTGTCTCCGAATGAAGATCTTAATTACGCATTCTTGACTCCTCTTTAACTCGGACATCATCTCGTTTTCTTTTTTTCCACGCTTAGATCTTTTCGTTTTTCCGGTGGATTGTTTTACATGGTGCTGGTGTCTCTCATTTTCTTGTTTTCTGGCAGCGTCGGCAGCTTGTTTTGCTGCGTTTGTTTTTAATAATGCAATAGCAATATCAAATTTTTCTAAATGCTGTGTTATCGTCATAAGTTTATTATGTAATATGGAAATGTACGCTGATTTATGTTTTGCAGAAAATGAGTTGGATGGGGAAACTGGTTTTTTAATAGTCGTCGTTGTTGTTATGGTATTATTGTTAATAGCGGTCGAAGTAGTAGTTGAATACCCGTCTACCTGGTGTTCCTGCTTTCCCTCTCCCAGTATGTCGTCACTATCACGTGCAACATGATCTACTTCCTCCATATTTCTAATTTTAAAGATCAATATCACTTGTTGTGTCCGTAATTTTATTTACTTACTTGGCTATTTGCCGGCAGTTCTAGTAATCTTCTTCTAGGACCACCAAAAAGTGCAGAAATACAACAACTGAAACGTTACACAAAGTTCACCATTATTGTACACAGGTTGATCGCAATCAACTCCACAAACACTAAGATGATGGATTTTATTATTATTATTATTATATGTTATTATTATTAGTTATAGTAGTATTTATTATTATTTTAATTTATTATAATTATTATTATAATATATTATTATTATTATTATTTATTATTTATTATTATAATTATATTATTATTTAATTATTATTATTATTAGAATATTATTTATTATTATTATTATTATTATATTATTTATTATTATTATTATTATAGAATTATTATTATTTTATTATTTTATTAATAAAAAAATATTATTATTATTATATTATTATTTATTATTATTTATTATTATTATTTATTATTATTTTATTATTATTATTATTACTATTATTATTACTATTATTATTATAGCTATTATTTTTATTACTAATTATTATTACTATTCCATTATTATTACTCCATATATATATATTCCAGGATAATCTAAATCCGACGACTAGACACACTTTAACTTATTACTTATCACTTAATTATAAACTTTCCTTATTCATAATTGTACATAATAATACAGTATAATAATATATAAAGTAATAAGTATGTTAAGGTGCTTAGAGGACAAGAAAAATAACATCGTACGAAAATGATATCCACAGATTTGTTCTTCCTATTTGCCTGCGTCGAGGATCTGGTCGTGTTTCCATATTGAGACGTTTTTTGGAAATTATTACGAATAGAGAGGAAGTTTAAGTCCTATGTTAATTATACAAAACAACTTTCTTATATATTTATAATTATTATAACACTATTACTACTACCACTACTTAAATTATATGGTATTTACGAAAAAGACTATAAAATCTCCTCGCCAGCAAATCCAAAAACCATTATCTTTTTTACTACCCTTTCTACTTCGTGTTGTTTTCAACTCCATTATAATCTTTGGTCTTTATGAAGTGTCAGTTGTTTCAGTAGTTTTCCACTATTCACTATCACAAAATCTCTCCCTTCAAAATTGTTGGCGGTGAGCTTTGATGGACAACAACCAGCCTCTCCTTTTATTAGTAGTAATAAGCGAGAGTAGCAGTGTTTCCATTGTTCGTAGTAGTAATATATATTATTTTCTTGTTGGATCCAAAATCGATAATTTTATAATATATTTAATATAATGAAGATCGCAGAAATTCATCACCCCACTGTTATATTTTTATACAATTATATTGTATTATTGTATATACGTAGGTGCTGCTATACACTGCGGGTAGTATACCTGCTACTGTTATACCTATAGTAATCATTAAAATTTTATCAGGTCTGTACACATGCATTTTGTTGCCATAGTAAGTAGAGTAAATTTTTTATTATTAATAAATAATAATAAATAATAATAATAATAATAATAATAATAATAATAATAATAATAATATAAATAATAATAATAATAATAATTAATAATAATAATAATATAAATAATAATAATAATTCTATTAATAATAATAAAATAATAATAATGTAATAACAATAAACAATAATAAACAATAATAATAAATATAATAATAATAATATAATAATAGTGCAATAATAATAATAATAAATTAAACGAAATTAAAATTAATAATAATATAATATAATAATAGTGCAATAATAATAATAACAATAATAATAATAACAATAATCATAATAACAATAATAATAATAATAATAATAATAAATAATATAATAATAAAATAATAAATTAAAATGGACCAACAACAACTAAAAACTGTAGTGTAGCTGAACTTGTATCACACGCTGTGGAAACGATTACTACAAGATTTACACTCACACCCTCACACATATTTATTGCGACAAATAGGCACGATACACGTGAACATTACATATATTATTATACATACATATAAATCCTATCGATATAAATAAATATTATGGCTACTTTAGCAAATAACTCCAAAAAGGGGACAAGTGGTAATTCTGGTATTATACAGTCCACGCGTAACTATATTGATAGAATGTTGAAAGAAGTGTCTGAGATGAAAATTATGCTATTGGATACTGAGACTACTGGTATCATGAGCATGGTTTACACACAAACACAAATTTTGGCAAAGCAAGTATATTTAGTGGAACATGTCAAAAATACTTCGTTGCATGGTCGTATGATGCATTTAAAAGCAGTTGCTTTTGTTAGACCAACTATGGCAAACATAGAACTATTAAAAAAAGAGTTGGCAGATCCACATTTCTCTCAATATCATATATACTTCTCTAATTTTGTGCCGCAAGATTTTCTATCGCAACTAGCAAAGGCAGATGTACATGAAGTAGTTGCTACTGTGCAAGAATTTTACGCTGATTTCTATGCGGTAAACTTTGATACGTTTACACTCAACTTACCAAGTAGTTTGTCCCTAGCGCTGCCAAAAGATATGTGGGGTAGTGGCCAAGAGCGAAATTTTGATCGTGCGGCACAAGGTGTATTAGCAATGTTACTTAGTTTGAAATTGAAGCCACAGGTAAGATATCAAAGCTCGAGTGACCTTGCAAGGCAATTTGCACGTAAAGTTCAGCAAAGTATTTTAAGTGAAAGTGCGTTGTTTACGTTTAGGAATACAGGTAAAAATGCACCGGTATTGTTAATACTAGATCGTAGAGATGATCCAATCACACCATTGTTAACACAATGGACATACCAGGCGATGGTACACGAAATGATTGGGGTAAATGACAACCGTGTTGATATGAGTCGGGCTCCAGGAATACGCAAAGATTTGAAACAAACCGTGCTATCCCCAGCCGATGATACATTTTATGCATCAAATATGTATAAAAATTTCGGTGATATCGGTGCCTCGGTTAAAGAGTTATTAAATCGATACCAGACCGAATTAAAAGATAATCAAAGTCTATCCTCTATTGAAGATATGCAAAATTTCGTAGATAAGTATCCTGAATTTAAAGCAATGAGCACAAATGTTTCCAAACATGTTGCAGTGATCTCGGAATTAAGCCGCTTAGTTGATAATCATAAAATGATGGATGTCTCGCATTTGGAACAAGAATTAGCATGTACAGATGACCATAGTACTCAATTAAAGAATTTATTGGCAATGATGGATGATCGAAAATTAGCAACAGTCGATGCATTACGTTTAGCAATGCTATATGCACTTCGTTATGAGACCAAATCAACGAATCAAATAAACCAAATTAAAGAACGTTTAAGAGATAGAAATTGCGATCAAGTCACTTTAATTGATACATTGTTAAACTATGCCGGTGCAGCCAAGCGTGGTGGTGATTTGTATGGGAATAAAACATTTATGGCATCCATTGCCAACATGGGTACAATGCTAAAAGGTGTACAAAATGTTTATACTCAGCACGTCCCATTTTTTGAAGATTCTGTGAAAAAAGCTTTAAATGGCAGGTTGCCGGAGTCTAACTTTCCAGCAGTAAGTGGTGTTCCTAGTAGCAGTAAAGCATCAAATGTAGTAGTCTTCATCCTTGGTGGTATTACATATGAGGAAGCTGCAATGGTTGCTAGAATTAATGAAAAAGCGGGGGCAACGGGCAAAGTTGTATTAGGTGGAACATTTATACATAATAGTAAAAGCTTTTTAACAGAATTAAATCGATTAAAAGAGATACAAGCTGGTTACGGTAGCTTTACAAACAGGTAAGATAAATTTGCAATATTGTTCATGATGCAGTGTATAAAATATATGTACATACAAACTTGTATAAACGTACGTATAAAGAGAATTTAAAATAACAGTAAATACACAAAACAATACTCTCGTATATTTTTTGTACACACTTATTTTTATATGTACACACATATAATATACTGCTCTTACTAATTAAGCATTCTTAAATATATAAAATATGCTCTTACTCATTTAGTTAAATAAAATTTTATATTTGTACGACTATATATATATAATATCCTTTAAATATATAGAGAGCGCTGAGCTAAGGGTCAACAATACTCGTATCATACGTATGATATATTCTGCGAGTTGGTATTATTTATCTGGTACGTTATACACTCTCTCACACATGTTCTGTTTTCAAATAGCTTTTACGCGAGAAATTTTTCTTTCTTGTATTATGTCCACACAGTAACAAATAGATTTTATGTCAACTGTTCAATCATAAAATATACTACACCCTAATATTTTTTTCACAAAATTTTTAATAATCGGCACCAGCAGCAGTAATAGTAATGCCTTGTACTGTGCCTTCGCCATCATCATCGTCTTCATCATCTTCATCAGGTTCTTTACCATTCGTCAATGCGACGCTTTTTCCAGAAGTTAATAAATCAAGCTGTGCTTCCAATTGATTTGCTGGGGCAGCACCACGTGAAAATTGTTCGCGCCATAAAATTTTTCCACTTGAATCAATAACATATGCCATACCAACTGCTAATGACATTAATCCGCTTAGTGTACGAAATGCCTCACCAACTTCAGTATCTGGGTCAAATGCCAATGGGAACGTGGCACCAAGAGTTATACCTCTTTCGCCAAGCTCACGCATAAACGTACCAAGTCTTCCGCAAAATTTAACAACATCGCCTTCTTTACGGTCACGTGAAACACCAAGAAATTGTACACCTTTTGACCTATATTTACGCTCCAAATGACTCCATGAATTTAATGTTGAATAATCACCTTTGGCAAATTTCCCCCAAAAACCAACAACGGTAAATTTCGCACCAGAGTAGCTAACTTTTTCACCTTTGTGGTACACTAAATTATCAATTGATGGCGCTTGTTTTCCTAAAGAATCGTCGTCATCGTAAACAAGATATTTTGATTTATCCAAACGACTAGCGGACCATGAAGCTGCCTTGAAAATTTTTTCATCATCTGCAGCACGTTTTGCTTCTTTTTCTGCTTCCGACATTCCAGCTTTTACTGGCACTGCTTCACCTTTTTGCTCGGTAACACCATTACTACTACTTTGTTGTTTCTTTGCCAACATTGGGTTAGAGGTCATAACCAATTCAGGTGCATTGGCAACTGCTTCGTCAAAGTCACTTTTTTCTGTCCATGGTTTTTCATTGTATGCTTTTACAACATTTGCCATTTCTGCTTTCGTTAATACGCCTACATCAAGAACTTGTGCACCACTTGCAATTGCTGCTTCGATAAACTTACGGGCAGTACAACTTTCATTTTCTGCACCAACAAGGACAGTTCCGACTGGCCCAATAGCTTCTTTTGCCATGAAACCTTCGACATTGGAGAATGCGCTAGAAACTGGAGAAGCATTTCGAAAATCTTTATCGAATGATGTGTTTGCCAATGGAGTGCCGTCAGAATCAAATGTTACAGTGTTCGAAACTGTAGTTGCGACCCAGGCACCAGTTGTATATCCTCCACTTCTTGCACGGAACGCACATATTACACCCTCGTAAAATAATGGATTCGTCAAATCTTCCTTTGCAATGTAATTATGTTTGCAACGGTTTTCAAGTGACAAAGCAAATGCACCACCAGCATTATTTGGATCATTCAAACTCATTGGGGATGATTTATTATCATCACCACCATCTGATTTACCCCAAGAAAAGGCACCCGCGCCAGACTTTTTGTCCCTGTCAGTACGTCCCGTTCCAGATTTGCGATCTTTCTCTCTTTTTGGCATTTTTCTGCTTATATATGTATATATGTATTTGGGTATGTGTATGTATTACTGTATGATTAATTATATAATTTACAAAAAAGAAAAACAAATTACTCTTTGCTTCTTCTTCTCGTTATGAACAATACTTACAAAGCAATTGATCTCGAAATGCAAGAGGAGCATCCGCTCTTTGTGCGCAATTTTCTCAATGATGTACCATGTTATATATTTTTTTTATATTTTTAATATAAAAAAAATACTACTACACAGTACAAATTATTACAGTATAAATTAATAAAATTAATAATAAATGCTTTTGTTTTGCGCTATATCCTGCGCTGCGATGTTATAATGTGTGTTCATTCATTTCCATTTATAATAATTGTTGGCACATTTATTTTGTTATTATAATTAATTATAATTTATTATTATTATTATTTTATACACATTATTATACACATTATTATTATATTCATTATATACTATACTATAACATTACTGTATAATGGTATTTTACTAATAACACTAATAAGAATTAAATTTATATGTAGAATCGAATCTAGTCCGACTAATAGTGGTATTATACCAGGACAGTATTGAAAATAAATACAACGGCACAAGATGCATTTCCGTATACACTAATCGATATAATAGCTGTCCACCATCAATTACTACGAAGAGATGGCGTATAGTTGCAAGTACACTATGTTCCTAGCATCACCCATCAAGCAATGCTATTCTGCTGGTATAGATGATTCTTATTTTAGATTCTAGAAGGAAGAAGATGCCATTATATCAGGTTTTCAGGCATTTAGTATATTGTCCGCCATTATTTTATTATTATTATTATTATTATATTTAAATTATCATATTATTTTTGTTTTTTATTTATTTTTTTACTACCGCCGGTCGTGGTGGAGTAGCACGTACAATGTTACAGTTCCACTTCCTCGTCATCACCATTCATGTCAACATCCATCCCAACATGCTCGCCATTGCTTAAAATTTCCATCATTTGCTCCGACTCTTCGTATTCAAGTGCCGCGTCATCTCCACCACCATCATCGTGTTGGTCCGAAGCAGATGGAGAAATTAATAATTCTACTTCAGCTAAATTCAAATGGCTGGATTCTTCCAATTGAACTCGGACATGTTGCAAATTAATAGGTACTTCAAATTCCCATATACACATTTCCCGGCCATCGATTTTACCCTCTTCAACACGGCAGCTACTGGAAGATTTAAAATATTTATAGTCCAACGCAACCTTAATAGCGTTTTGTAAACTGTTACAGCTCGATGGATTTGGGCATTGTGCATCACTAAATGCATTTGCATTGGAAATTAGTAAAAAAAATGGAAATAAACGCTGGCGTATATTTGCACCACCATCGCGGCGATTCCAAACGCGTATTGATGAAATTGGATACACATGTGGCAGTGTAACTTGCCACCATGCTTCTTTTTGGTTGTATGTATGTGATATATCAGGCCAATTACCATCGGTGTTACCATCAATAGCAAGCTTTGCCTCACGATTCAAAAACACGCTGCTTTGTACAGCGTGGACATCGTCCATTAAATCCAAACGTAAAATTTCTTCATCCCGCGGTTCATGCAATGGTGATGGCGAAGTATAGTCATTTGATGCCAAATCATCTGCCAAACGTTTTTGCGGGGTCACCGGTTTAGACATTGTTTCGACAGGGTCATCGTTGTGGTTACCATTATTATTTACATTACCACGCGTGCCTCTGCCCTGAGTAGCCTGGTCAATTAATTGCTCTAGATTTTCTAGATTTTCAATGTCTCTTAAATCTCCATTTTCATCCATAATAAGTTGCCGAGCCTCGGATATTAAAGAATTTAAATCATTTGTATCCATGTAATCACCACCCACAGCGCCAACATTATTTACGTCAACATCATCAAAAAAACCAGATTCCTCAATAGCCCGTCTAGTGGCAGCAGCAATCTCCCCTGCTGATGAACCTGCTGCACCTGCTGTTGTAATTGAGTCGATGTTATCGACATCAGTGATGCCTGCTTTCCGGAGAGCCGCACGAGTTGCTTCCGCAATTTCTTCAGGTGTTGCATCTGCACTTATTGTGGCTGTAATTACAGTGGGTTTTTTTCTTCTGGTTCTGCTGTTCTCGATGTTGTTATTACTCCCAGTAGAGCTTTGGGGCTTGATTTTTAGTGCTGATAAAATTTTATCCAACGATGTTCTTATATTTGAGTTAAACATATTTGCACCAACTTCACCACTAGAATATGGATTTTCAGTGATACCATACATATCGTAGTTAATTATGGAACAAAATGGTCCATCCAGCGACGAGCATTCATTATCACCTTCTTTATTGCTCGTCGTTTTAATATCAACACCATCATTTTCCATGGCCTCTATCGCTTGTTCCAACGCCGATAATATTGCAGCATCGGAAGCAGAAGGACCATCAACACGTAACGGCGTAACAGCACGTGCAGCAGCTATAACTAGTGTCAATAATATTGTTATCCATACTATTGTAGTTTTCATCTACTTACATAAATTCGTCACAAAAATCTTTCTTCCACAGCAAAAAAGTTTGTGTTTTTTTTTCAGATAAAATATAATAATTATAGGAACTATGGTCAAAATCCGAGCTAAGTTGGCGTGTACATGGTGTATGTTTGTTACTGTCTTTGGCAATATCTGTAGTACTACTACTACCAATACTAACAACAACAATAATAGCTTCAATAGCGGTAATAATAATAATAATAATAATAATAATACGTAATATAATAATACGTAATAATAAATAAAATTGTACTATACTACTAACAATAGTAACCATGATAAAATAATAATAATAATAATAATAAGAGTAATATTAATAATAATAATAATAATAAGAGTAATATTTAATAATAATAATAATAATAATAATAAGAGTAATATTAATTGCACTTACCCTAATTGTAACACTTATGTAACCTATTAACTTTGATCAAAAACATGACACATTGTTATCAATTCTGTATTTCTTGCCAACCCCATACCCATATGATTCTCCAGTTGATGAATGGCTGTGTGATGATGTGATGAGATTGTTTATTGCATTTTTCAATTTTACCATGTCTTTATTATCTCTCCCTTTTTGCATTTTAAATATGAAATAACTTCTTCAAAACTACCTTCCTTTATAATTTGTTTTAAAGTTAATGATTCCATTTTTGTATGTTAGTTGTTTTCCGTCAAGGTGCATGTAAAATTATCATTGGCTTCCGTGCGATGTTTTATTATGTGACCGCTTTTAGCCAATGCATATATTATTCATATATTATGAGACGGCTTTCAAAATCGGTATATATCACCACATTTTGGAACGAACCATCGTTATTCTTTCGTTTTGTTGATTTTGCTAGTCTCCTTACATAAACATATTGTTCATTCATATTGTTGTATCGATTTAGTGCTGTTTAGCTTCTGTTTTAAGTAAATACACATGTACAAAGTTTGCTGCATCATCATGTTCATTCAGGTATTTTGCAATGTATGGGATGCCAGGCTTACCTGGCCAACCATATGGCATAATTTCACAAATGCACTCTGTAATTGTGTTCCAAATTGGCGTTCCTCTTGTTAATAATTCATAGTATTTGTTAGTACAAACTCCGCGAAATGAGTAACTATGGTAAATTTCAACGAAAAAATATGTAGTAATTATATCATCAACAAAAGTAACAGTATATTTCCATACAACAGCGATCACTGCTTAATAGCAGCTGACTTTGACACCATAGAATTAATAGGATGGTTACCAGGAGAAGGCATGGAAAATACAGAAGTGGTAAAATACGACATGGAAGAGATACTAATTAACAAGGAAGAAATTAGTGAAAAATATGAGAAAGACAACGGTATTGGGCGTGAGTTGGTAGTAAATTTCCTACAGATAATGGAAGAAAACCTGAAATTACCAGGGAGTCTAACCTAATATCAGTTTCAGCATTGACACGTCAACTGAACACATGTATACTATTTGATACGGACGAACACCTTTTATAAAACATTAAAAATAGCCACTTTGAAAAATGGCCTCTACATCACCGAAAAAAACACAAAAACAATCCAAATAAATTTATTGTTACTACTACCAAAGCTATGTACGAGGTAGAACAAGAATTCATGCCAACAAATCGAAATTTAATCAGTTGGCTGGATTCCCAATCCAACATGTACGCAGTGGCTAAACATATGTACTGTAATGGTATTGCAGCTGGATTGCGACATATAAAACCACCTAATACGGTACAACTATGGCATAATCGCCTAAATCATCCAGGGGAAACCCTTATGATGAAATTAAATACTCAATATAATCTCAAAATAACAACCAAGGGTATCAAATCCTTTTATTCAACCTTTGCGTGTATTGGATGTATTGCCGCTAAAATTCAGGCGAACTCCAAACGTAAAGTTAAATATCACATGATCATAGGAATCAAGATAAAAACTCACAAACAATAATACAACACTAACAGAGGAGGAACAAGCAATATACACATATGTAAAGCTGGACAAAGTGATCGCAAAATTAACACTTAAGGTAAGCAAAATAAACAGGCAAACAGGAAATGTCCAAATGAACGACTTTATTATCTTAAAGAATGGTGCGAACCAAAGAAGTCGAAATTATTGATTGAAATTAATATATACTATTGGATGAAGTATACTAGTTCAAATTTATTATATGTATAGCAAGGAAATAGAACTAAATAACTTGGAAATATCTGTTGTTTGTGATATTAATAAATTAACCTTAAAACTTGGAAATTATTTTTCAACAGGTCAGAACTGTAATAACAGCTGTTAATAATGTGAGCATTTTATTAGTCTATAATAATATTTTCATACAGTTGTATATACTGGTATACTTTTATAACATACCCAATTTGATTTTTGTACTTAAACTGAACGGAGTCAAGAAATAATTAGTATACATTCGTGTCGCAAAAAGTGCACCAAAATTCCAAGGAAGTAGGACATGCACACACATCCGCCGAAACCTATCTCATTGAATACTGTATAATTGAACCTTGAAATGTACAAAGATATACAAAATATAAATACAAGATATATAGATCGATATATAGATTGATATATATATATATACAACATGTCATCATCATCTAATAACAGATTAGATTTTACCTTGCCAGAAAAACTTGCCCAAATGCCAAATGATGCGGTAACATTAAAAATTACGCCAATGAAAATAGAAACCGTTAAGAAAGACAAAACAACGGGAAACAGTATTTCTAGTAAGTGTAATTTGCCCTGTTTTGTCAAATGTTGTTGCGAATCATATTTTTGTAGATTTAAACGACAAGAGGGAGAGACAAACATTACCCTATATAAACGCAGAATGTGTATATTTGTATGTTATTTCTGGTCATATTTTGTTTTATCACTTTTGATCTTAAATTTTACGATTATGGCTGGTGATAATGGCTTGGATTGCCCTCTTCCATCTAATTTAAACAAAATCCCTTCAATTGAGGATTACTTCATTGGAAGAAAAAATATAAATGATGCCTCTGAGCACCATTTACGATGTTGGTCAAAAACTAGCAATAATAAAAATAAATGTAATTCCTCATTGTATTTACCAATTAACAAATTACAATTAAAAGGCACCCATAATTCTTACAAGATGAAACCAAAGTTCAATTTTTGGATGATGGGAATCAATACGTTAATACCTGACTTACAATACGAATTCGATTCGTTAGCGTTGCAATTGGATAATAATGTTCGTCATTTTGAATTGGATATTCATTTTGGTGACTCAAATCGCATATTAAATTATCACTTACCTGAAATAGATAAACAAACGCGCTGCCGTTGTTTTATTCGCTGCTTGCAAACAATAAAAACATGGTCTGATCAACATGCAAATCATTTGCCTATATTTGTAGCTTTAGAAATTAAAGATGGATGGTGGATCGAAGATTATAAAGCTTATTTGAATACACCAGGGGAAAATGAATTGCAGTTGATTGAAAAATATATTTTAAGTGTGTGGTGGAATGGTGATGCCGTTGACAACCGCATTTTTATGCCAGATCAATTGCGAGGAAATTATACATCTTTAAATGCAGCTGTAAGAGCTTGTGGGTGGCCATCAGTGAATGAGATGAGAAACAAAATAGTATTCACAATTTTAGAAACAGATGAGGTGCGTTCTGCATATACTGAAACCCCACATGAATCTTTGGAAAATAGATTGATGTTTACGTTACCAAATGGGAATAATAATAGAATGTTTGACAAAGATGTAGCTATGGGTAAATTTGACTCTTCGTTGAAAGATTTAAAAGCGATTAAAGAACATGTAGCAGCTGGATTTTTCATACGAACACGGGGAGTGACTGTTACAGACCAATCTATAAAACGATTGAAGGCCGCTGCCATGGGTGGTGCACAATTAATTTCATTAGATGGTGATATCCATAGTTTATGGGAAAAATATATATATCAAGAAAATAATCTTAATGCTGCAAAATGCGGAAGTGTTAATGTGTCTGTAGGTGGTTGTACGTGGGTTGGGTGTTAGCCTTATTCCCTGTTATAGTTTTACACACATATTTTTAAAAATATATTCTCGTAAAATAATTTTGAGAAAGGCAATATTTTTTCATATTTTTTGTTTATATTTTGCGTTTTAAAATATTTAAGTTAATAAGTAACTTATAAAAAAAATATTAAAATATATTCGTGTATATATATTTATTGATTTATGGATTCCTTTTGTTTGGGATTCGGTGTACCGCCTGACGAATGCAGACCGAGAGAGCCAGAATGTAGAGAACGAAGTGTTTAGTGATGAAA
>Ga0099797_100075_pt1 | contig 56428 bp, 42 predicted proteins | sample Uncmet_Sort48C_1_FD_89871 | JGI IMG/M metagenome (GOLD analysis project Ga0099797, IMG submission 89871) | Marine eukaryotic communities from CALCOFI LINE 67, Pacific Ocean - C012_Sort48C_1 | ecosystem: Environmental > Aquatic > Marine > Oceanic | place: Pacific Ocean: Monterey Bay | collected...
ATAAGATTCGAACCTGAACTGTCTTAAGTAAGCAAAACGCAATATGAGTAAGCAAGATCCTTCGACCAACAAAAATTTCCAAAATCAAATATACCCAGGTATCTTTTCCCAATCGAACTGATTTGGGTCTTCGCCAGGGTTGAGCGGACACCACGATGGATTCTGCATGATGTCCCTAAATATCCGCCTCAAGCTCGAGTAGTCCGGCCTATCTTCGAACTTCAGCTTTCTGGTGTACGTCAGATACGATGCGAACTGAGGAGGGCAGTTCTTGCAAAGCACTTCTATTGGAATGCTTTTCTTCTTTTCTCGTATCTTTGCGTACTTCTCTTGTTTGGAGACTACTTTGATACCTGTTTTTTTTTTTTTTCGGGGGACTTGATTGATGTGAGGAAAGTTTTTGTTGAGGAAACTTAAATCTGAGAAGGAGAACTCTGAAAACAGAACCATGAAACAAGGAAGACATCAAAACCAACAAGGATATTTGTCATGAACGAAACATGTGCCCAAAAAAGTCTCAAAGAAATTCAAACTTCCACCGTTCCAACAAAAAGTAGTAATTTCAAATTCCAAATATACCTTGCCACGGCAGCACTCCCAGATAGAGATATAGCAAAACATATGCTATAGCCTCCAAGTCGTCCCTCCTACTCTGTTCTGCTCCACTATGCGCGTTTATACTTGCATACCTCGCTGTCCCGGTCAAGTTTTTTCCCTCCCGAAACGGAATGTGGGCATGGGTTTTCGGGTCCCTATACTTTTTCGCCAAGCCGAAATCAATAATGTATATCGTATTCGGCTTTTTCCTCCCTATCAAGAAATTGTCCGGCTTGATATCTCGATGCACGAAATTCCTACTGTGGAGATATTCGGCCCTTGATATTAGTTGTTCTGCTATGAGACATACTGTTCGGAGCGAAAATTTTCTATTGCAGAAATTGAACAAGTCCTCTAGAGAAGGGCCTAATAAGTCCATAACCATCACATTCCGTTCCGCGTCGCATTCTGAATAGATCACCTGTGATATCCCTGGTCCGCCTTGCAAATGCTTTAGCAATTTCGCTTCATAGATCAGTTGCGGATGTTTGCAATCCGCTGACTCGACCTTGACGGCGAATTCTTCATGTGTCAAGATATGGACGACCCTATAGATTTCACCGAATGATCCAGACCCTAGTTTCTTGCCGACTGCGAATAAGCCTGCTATCGTTTGTTGGGGCACCTCTGAGGTGCCTACTGTGGTTGATATCTCCGACGTCATGCTGTTTGGGAGGGCGGGGAGAGCCATAATTTATTTAGTATTTCGATTTGTTAAATCGTTTTCTTTAAATCGTGGGTGATACCCTAGTATTATAATGACTCGAAAATTCAAATGGGGCTTTTTTACAGTGTCAGATTTGTGACTGTTGGCCGATGAAAATAAATTTGATCATATGTTACACAAGTATCTGATTGGTCACTGTGTTACTACCACAATTTCAAAGAGGTTCAGAAACTGTTGGTTCAGATTCTGTTACTCAGCCGGTAAATGGTCCTGGAAAGTCGGTCACTGAGATACGGATAGAGCTCGTAAATGTGTCCCTCCTCCGTATAGAGTCTGTTAATGATGAAATCAGTTCACGTTACTCCTTCGGAAATGGTTTCACCTTACGTGGAGCCATCATTGCATCCGCGTCTCAATGACAGATATTTTCCAGTAGTTACTGATCTTCCGTAATGATATCGTTCCAAAAAAATAATAACGATCGAGGAAATAATCTAGGAAAGGGGTACAAATCACGAATTGACAGCGTCGCTTCCAAGACAAATCTGCGCTCAGATCAGACGGTCTCGATGACGTTTGGAATTGAATATGATTCTGCTACTCACTATACGCTTTCACAGTTTTCTAAAATCAAAAAAAAAGTTTCACCGATTTATACTAACAATATGAGGTCTTCAATGTTCAACAATGATCAATGACAAAAAACTATATCTAATTTTATATCTAATTTTACTAAAAATTCCAAGAAAGTTAAATCTGAAATCTTTTCAATGATCTGCACTGTATGTGAAAGCTGCAGTGTCAGTATGTGTGAAAACTTTTGACTACTGGTTAATGTCTCTCCCACTTGGTAAATACCGCTAGTCTAGCTACTGCATTGCCATCACAGAGCCAGAATGGTATTGGGGGTTCGACATCCAGTCGGTTTCTCGACGAATGATTAATACAATGAATGTCTTCAATTTTTTCCTGATAATATCTCTAAGTTTTTTGAGCTTAGTTGTTTCGCTTTCTATATGTGATAACTTAAGGACTTTTTCTCTTCAATGTTCAACTTGCGGAATGTCTTTTCAAATTATATACTTGTAAAATTCATGCACCTATTGTAATATCACAAGTAAAACTTTACTTCTCACCTGGGGATATCGTCAAGGGAGAGGGGGGATCGATTCGGATATCATTCATCAAAGACTTTAAGTTTTGAAATAATTTGTTAGAGGTACCGTTTAGGGTTCCCCAATGATCACGTCTGCTGCAGCTCGAGGAACAGTCTTCAAAGACGCATAGCTCCATCAAGAATCAGCACCGTCGCAATAATGTACAAGCTGTTCACCAAGCTCCAACAAGAAACGTTACACTGGGACACGTCAGGTTCAAAAAAACGATTTTCAGAGACTCAGGAATACACGAACAAATCACAATGTCAAGAATCCCACCTGGTCGCAAGTTCAGAAATGGGATTAATAAATACACAATACGAGATGGAAGATACCAATGCAGAATAGTTGTTCTTTTAAATGCCAAATCTCCTCACAGAGGATGGGAGAAAAAAAAGAGACACGCGCTCCTCGGCCTCAGAAACCTCAGAAACCACCGATAGAATCAGACTCGGAACGGGGTCCAAACCAAAAAAAAAGTGATTATCGTCACGAGGAGGTCATTTCTTTGTCAGGTCGCCTCCTGTGCCTTCCTATTTTCGATAATCAATCATGACATCATGAAATCAAACTCAGCGACAAATACCGGGTAGATCATAGATGGAATCAATAGGAATGGAAAAATCTTGTCAGATTCTTGTAATAACTCGTCTCCCTCACAAACACAAAGGATCTCAAACAAAACCGATTTCGTCACGCTCTCACGAGTCTCAACTTTGACGACTTCTCTCACCCTCGATCCAAAAAAACAGACTGATACAATAGTCGCTCTCACTCAACAGCACTCACTCGATCATACCTTTTTTTTTTCAGTCACGATTAGTCGATCTCTCCAACAACAGAACATCTCGCAATAATTCTTTTCCGACAACATTACGAATCAATCGCTACTACGTTTTTTCTCAATTCATCACTACGTTTTTTCTCAAATATTTCAGGCAGGTTAAGGAAAATCATGCTATCAACAACATTCTGCACTGTGCATCAATGCACATTGTGCGGCACATATATAATGATTCCTGCAGCCTACGTAAACCTAAGGCTCCACCTTCCGAGCTGCTCCAATTGCTCTGAATTCACAAAAGGAAATTTTCACAGAAGGTATCTCATAGATTCAGTAATTCGTGGTCCGCACATCCAGGACCGCAAGCCTTTGTAACACACTGCCTTTGTTCTGTCCATCCATCACATAGAACCCTTGAACATAATACCCGATTTCTGTCAATTTGTCAATACATACCCTATCTTCTAAATACGATATTTTTCCGAATCTGTCATGATCGACCACTTCGCATGGAATTTTGGAAGGGTCTGGTGTAATCTCCCTGTAAAAAATCTCCGTGTCAAATACTTACGAACTGAAGAACAATCTCAATACCCTTGTTGTTATAGATTCAAATCGCTGTGTAGAAAGAACTTCCACCATGCTAGCCTTAGGAAGGAATTTTTGATGATGGGATCCCAATCGAAATTTTCGAATTCCGAGACTAACACATGGTATGTAAATCTGGTTTCAAAGAGTGGAATCACTTGTGCCGCATTTGTCGCTCACAGACTTAGAGTCTCCTCGTGATTCCCAAAGAAAACTTGTCATCCTCAATAGAAATATTACATCCTGAAATCGTAATGATATCTCACCTTTGAATCGCAATCACAAAGCTGGCAGAACAGCATGTCAAAAAGGACAAAGGAAATCCTCAGAGACTCTCTACACTCTCTTTCAGAATGCTAGACTATCAGAGGTGACTTGAAAAATTGTATTCATTCCTCGTCTCATCACAGAGAAAATTTACTTCAACAAACTGAAAGCCAAATCCTTCTCCTCTGCCAACTCATCCTCAGTGACCTTCATTTTCTGCTGGGAGAAACCATCAATAGTGAGTCCAGGAACGATAGTCCACTCACCATCCTTGCAGGTACATGGGAACGAATACATCAAACCATCCTTGACACCGTATCCATTACCACCGGAAACAACCCCCATAGACACGAACTCACCAGCTTCGGTTCCGCAAACCCAAGAACGGATGTGACGAACAGCGGCGCGAGCAGCGGAAAGAGCGGACGAGGCTTTTCCTGTGATTTGGATTGTTTTTTGAAGATTGATTCATGTGTTTTCGATCCTGTCGCTAAGTTTACAAGATGCTTGAGTTGATCAATTATGGTTCAGTAGACAAAAACAGACGAGTGCAATAGGCATATACTGGCTTCAATAATGGCGGCTCCTCTCTTCTGGATGGTCGAGATAAACTCTCCGTTCAGGAAGTTGTCGTCGTTGATAACAGATCGCACTGATTTTCCGGCGATGGTAGCATGGTTGACATCAGGATACTGGGTCGAAGAATGGTTACCCCAGATAATAACGTTCTGGACTTCCTTGACACCGACACCAGCCTGTGGGAGAGATTTTTTGTAATTGATGCTAGATGGTTGCTAGATTTTTCCTTGTCATGTATGATGTCGATTGAGAAAAGAGGTCTATAATTTTCTTTTTGAAAGAAAGCAAATGTCTCAATCAAAACTAAACCAACCATAAGTATACCTTCAAAGCCACCTGTCCGAGGGCACGGTGATGATCCAATCGGGTCATTGCGGTGAAGTTTTTCTTTGGGACCTTTGGCGCGAAGTGCGACATGATCAGGGCGTTTGTGTTGGCTGGGTTTCCGACGACCAAAACCTTGATGTTGGAGCTTGCGTTCTTCTCCACGGCCTCACCCATGGCCTTGAAAATACCAATGTTCTTTTCCATCAACTCCTTACGTTCCATACCTGATTTTTTTATTTTGAGGTTCAAGTCTTGCATTCGAGGAAGTTTTGGCTTGCCGGTAGAAGTGAGCTTTCCAAATTGTCGGGCTTTATCAAATTGTCCTCAAGGAAACATCACATGAAAATGCTCTTAGGCATTCAATTGAGATACATACCTAGTACTTGAATCAAGCCACATCGGACCTAAATTGTGGAAATATACCCTGCTTCCTTGGAAAAGCACCCAACAACACTGCGCAATCCGCACCAGCGAACGCCTTTTCGGTATCACTGGTAGCGACAACACCATAGACCAATGGGAAGTTACCATCTTCAATCTCCATGACAACACCGCCGAGGGATTCCATACAGAATGGGAGATCCAACAAATGCAGGATGACTGGCTGATCTGGACCGAACATATCACCATTGCAGATCATCGGGGTAATGGCGTAACCGATTTGACCAGCAGCACCGGTCACGCAGACGACGATTGGCTTCTTTCCGGACATTTTCTGTTTTGTGGTAGTTTTACCCTGATAAGAGCTCTCCTCTCTTTCTCTCTTTGTGAGACACAACGAATGTGACGGATCTCTTTGTTTGTGACACTACTGGTATGCGAATTCAATCAGAAGATTCGATTTTCAATGCGGATTTTTCACGTTCCAATCAGGATGGGGAGGCGGCACTGCGGAAGAACAACACTGACTGAGGCTCGAATCACTTTCAAAACCTTCTTGATGGAGGGAACCGAACAAACGAAAAGACTCAGAAGACTCAAGAAAGTTAAACCCTTGCCAGAATGCCAAGATGAAACAAAACGAAACCCAACTCACAAATCGGCATATGAAATCTGAAGCAAAATCATCTGCCAGCTGATGCACTTGTAACCATGGAACTCCAAATCCACCTTTTCTTCATTGCGCAACCCAATCAACGTCATTACGATTGATAATGCATTCATAGATTCCCTTCACAATCCATTTCGCAACCAGAGTTGTCCCATCCCAATTCAAAATGCTTATCCAACTTTACTTACATCTGTCTCAACAGAGATCTGTGAAACAAAGAGCTTTTTTTTTCCAAAGAACTTTTGTTGAAGAACAATCCCTATACGATAGGAAAATGTTTAATACATCATTGAATCAAATCACAAAATGCTTTAAAGAACGAGAGTTGTCTACGTAAGAAAGAAATTTTGCATGAGAGGTCAGAGCCAGGATTTCAACCGAAATACCTGGACTAACAATCATTGCGATTTCGATCTTGACACCAATTTCATTCTTGACACGAATAGCCTCTTTTGTTTGAAAATTTCAGTCTTGCTACGAGAGCTAAGAGATTGAAGAGTTGTACGTCTCAAAATTCGAGTCACACATGTGGTAATTTTTTTTCAAAGTAGGTTTCCTATTTATCTCTTTCTTGCTGCTGCGTGTTGGTCTTAGAGATAGGAATGTACAAATTGGACTTGTTGCAGTTTTCAATACGGTTCCAATCAAAAGACTTGCTCTTGTCACCGCGAATATGCGACCTCCTGTGTCATTTTGTGATGATTCTCACTTGATAGTCCTGCAGCTGGCGGAACAACTGTGGCTCAGAATCTATCTTTCTGAGAGATCGCCACGTGTTGTCATACTTACTCTAGAAGAGCAGAAATACTCTCGAAGAGTAGACCATACTCTGAAAGAGCAACAACAGACGTTTAGAGTAGCCTCTACAACAAGCTAAAGGCCAACTCTTTTTCCTCTGCCAATTCATCCTCGGTGACCTTCATTTTCTGTTTGGAGAAGTCATCAATCGCAAGTCCAGGCACGATTGTCCACTCGCCATCTTTGCATGTACATGGGAAGGAGTACATCAAACCTTCCTTCACACCATATCCATTTCCTTCAGAGACAACACCCATGGAGACGTATTCGCCAGTTTCGGTTCCACAGTACCAGGAACGGACGTGACGGACAGCGGCGCGAGCAGCGGAGAGCGCGGAGGAAGCTTTTCCTGTTTTTCAAAGTATTTTTTTTCGAATGTTTTTCGAAGAGTTTGTAACGGTTTGAACAAGCAGTCTGTTTGTTTGGTTAACAGTCTTTTTTTCATCATGAAGTGGATAGGACCCATAGCCTACGACTATGTTCATTCAAAACAAGTTGACTAACAAAGGAAATATAACAAAAAAAAAACAAAATCCTAGGTCATATACTGGCTTCAATAATAGCAGCTCCTCTTTTCTGAATGGTGGAAATAAAATCCCCGTTGAGAAATTCATCATTTTTGATCACTTCGCGCGCAGGTTTCCCAGCGATAGTGGCATGGTTCACATCCGGGTACTGCGTGGAAGAGTGGTTACCCCAGATGATAACGTTTTGCACGTCCTTGACACCGACGCCGGCCTGTGTGAGAGGTATTGATGGTTAAGATGTGTTGTTTTTTTTTTTTTTGTGAGAGAGACATTGCATGTGGTGATAGATATTGTCGAGAGATGCAAGAAATATTTTGAGTAGACCAAACATACATTCATGACTGGAAAAAACGTGACCTGACACAAAAATTCAAAACTTCTTCCCAGTAAACAAGCTATACCTTCAAAGCCACCTGTCCGAGTGCACGGTGATGATCCAATCTGGTCATGGCGGTAAAGTTTTTCTTTGGGACCTTCGGGGCGTAGTGAGACATAATCAGCGCATTCGTGTTGGCTGGGTTGCCGACAACAAGAACTTTGATATCTGCAGATGCGTTTTTCTCCACGGCCTCACCCATGGCTTTGAAAATACCGATGTTCTTTTCCATGAGCTCTTTGCGTTCCATACCTGTTTTTGGACAATTGAAAGGATGATCCATATGAGGGTTTCGATTGCGAAAGTTGGAAGTTGAGTTTTGTTTTTTTCGAAAACGATTTTTGAGAAGCAATTACATAGGAAGAGAAGATAGCTGGAATATAAATACTCATAATCAACAAGTTACCAACTGCAATCAAAACAGAAAGAACTGAAAAGCTATACCCTGCTTCCTTGGAAAAGCCCCCAACAACACTGCGCAGTCAGCTCCCTGAAAAGCCTTCTCGACATCACTGGTGGCAACAACGCCATAAACCAGAGGGAAATTTCCATCCTCGATCTCCATCACCACACCACCGAGGGACTCCATGCAAAACGGAAGATCCAACAAATGCAGGATCACCGGTTGCTCAGGCCCAAACATATCACCATTGCAGATCATAGGAGTGATCGCATAACCAATTTGACCGGCTGCACCGGTCACGCACACAACGATTGGCTTTTTATCGGACATTTTTTGTTGTTGGTCTTGCGGTTTGAAACACGCTCAGACTGATACTCTGCTCTCTTGTGAAACTTATCTTGACGCTTACTTGAAGAGATTTACTTCTCTCTTTGAGTGTGACACTACTCTCGTCTGTTGGAGATGAAGATCGAAAGAATGTGTTGAGAATGATGTTATGCAATACGTGAACCAGAGCCGATCAGGGGAAACTCCACAGCCGATCAGATTTTCTGATTCCTGCCCGGGGAAAGTTACTCGAACTTGCCGCCTACGCTATAGCCGCCCCCATGAAACATTCAAATTCATGCTTGCCCCCACGGAGAAACAAACTGCTGCAGCCGCCCGTCTACCCGATGCTGCCATTGCGCCCGAACAAAAACTCTCACTCTGCATCTCTCTCTGTGAATCTGCCTCTCTCCTCTTAAGACTCCGAATTGCTGCTTCGACCCTCTCCTGCCTGCCACAAATTTGACTAGCAAAAACTGCTGCAATACAATACATACAACCCTCCGACCGAGGAAGAAGAAAACCGAACTTGAAGACAACGACATGATATTTGTCACCAAACACATATGATTGCGCCACTGTGCCAGCCAAAACAATGCTCCGTCACAGATACTCATCATTGCGACAAATTGCCAACTGCTCATCAGTTTCTGTGTGTCTGAATGACTGCAACTACAGACGACGTCAGATTCTTGTTGTGGAGAACGAAATTCCGATTCAGGAATCGAGTTCACTCATGACAAAGACAATATCTCAATTACAAATCGAAAAGATCCAGATTAAAATAGGCATGCAAAGTTCGAAAGATTCGCTCGGAATCAGGCTTGTTGTATAGGGATTTTGCTTGGAGAATAATTGCTTTCATACACAGAGAGATGATTCGCATGGTCAATGACCATGGAATCACGCTTGAAGATGACGATTTTCTTTAGAGAAACGCTTAGTATAATGAGAAATTCGAAGAGAATGTCAATGAATGACTGATCCGATCAATGACCCGATCGTGGTATAGCTTTTTCAATTCAATTTCGAAATTCGGTATAACTTTTACAGATTACTTGAACAATTTTGCAGATTCTGATTTCCCAACGGGATTCCGAATTTCTCAGAAAAGAATCATATGCATTAACCAAAATGAATAGATGAGACTCTGAACCCTCAGAATTATAGAGAAAATTATAGAGAGGATTTGTAGAGTCACGTGTTGCATTTACCAAAATCGTTCGCCAAAATGAGAGTGCATTTTGCAGAGATCACTACCCCTGTCGCGGACAATATGATTGCTTCCTCAGGATCTTCCAATCATTATGGAGCGATCTATCAGATGCAAGATAGAGATCTTAGAAGTTAAAGTTTGCAAAAAAAAAAAAAGCGAATGAGAGTCAGAAACATGTAATGATTGTCAATGAGTTATATGAGATTTTTTTTCGATGAGAGAAACGATTTCAATTTGAACTTCAAATTCAGAAACTGTGTCAATGAATATAATTCGAAAAATGCAGAGGATCAAACTTCAGAAAGATGTGTAAGAGAAAAACGAAACTTCTCAGAGAAAAAGGAAACTTTGCAAATCGGATCGTGTAGACATGACATTAATTCCGAAAAAAAAAAAAAGATTCAGCTTCATGAAAAAAACAATAGTAATTTCATCAGTTCTCAGGGTACAAGTTTCATGTTCACAAATGGAGAAAAATAATTTCGGAATCGACAATATTCGAAAATTGGAAATGATTGACATGTGAAAATCCAATACTTTGTTTTAGGTCCAAGAAACGTAGAGGAAACATGGCATTCCAATGCAGCACTCGCTGCTCGCACATGATAGATAAACGGCAACCTAGCCTATCATGACTCACATGTTGAACGGCAATCGTCCCACTCGCGCCTCCATCTCGCGAAGGATTTCTTCAGCTTCTGCATCGTCCTCGATGCCAGGGAGTAGATTCCGTCGGATCATAGCAAATGGCCCCCTGAGCTGTGCTGCAGCTCCACCATTACCATTGCCATTTCCGCCGTTGTTGTTGCCTGCTCCTGCATTGTTATTGGCTGCATTTGCTCTCGCATTGCCATTGGCAGCATTGCCGTTAGCAGCATTGCCATTACCGGCATTGTTACCAGCATTGTTCCCACCAGCATTAGCTCCATTTCGCTGATTGCCATTTCTATTGCCACCATTATGGCCACCTTCCTCCACAACCCTTTCACCGTTCACCCACTCGCCTTCTACACGATCGCCACCAACATCAATAAACACACCTTCACCATGACGTCTCGAATCCCTCCAATACCCGATAAAACTCGCACCTTCGACATAATCGTGACGACCACGTCCATCAAATCTAGTGTAACGCCACTGACCGGTGTATCGCGATCCGTCCGACCAAGAATTTGTCCCATGACCATTGATTGCGCCGTCACGCCACTGACCAATGTATTTCCTGCCGTCGGGCCATTCGTAACGACCCTCACCGTTTCTCTTATTCTCTCGCCACTGGCCGACGTAACTGCCTCCATCGGGGTACGATTCGTGTGCAAAACCTGACTTCTGGTCACAGTGCCAAGCGCCAGCGTAGATTTCGCCAGTCGCATAAACGTTTCTTCCACGGCCGTGACGTTTGTCGAATTGCCAGTTTCCATCATAGATTTCACCGGAGGAAAACGTATATTTACCGTGTCCATGTTTTTTGCCGCGACACCACTGGCCGAGGTAGACAGAGTGGTTGCTCCACACGTGGTGGCCTATACCGTGTCGTTGCGAATAGCGCCACTGTCCATCATACCTACTGCCATTCGGATAGGATTCGACGCCAGCACCTTGTTTCCTACCCGCTTGCCAGAAGCCCTGATACACACGACCATCTTCCCATCGATAGACACCGAAACCGTGACGCTCATCCAACAGCCAACCACCTTCATATCTTTCGGATTTTCCGTACTCCTCGCGGCCGCGACCATGTTTTCGGCCTTCACGCCACTCACCGATGTAGGTTTCGCCGGCAGCGTAGACGTTTGTACCTTTGCCGTGTCTGAGATTGTTGAGCCACTGGCCGCGGTAGAAACACTTACTCTGGGTAGCAGAAGAGTCACTGGATGACTTTTCGTCGCTGTTAGAGCCATCTTTTTTCTTCAACTTTTTCTTGTCAGAAGAAATAGAAGACCCAAGAACCCTGCTTCTCAATTCTAAAATCTTCGTTTTCAACTTTTTCTTTGCCCCGGAATCTAGTGATTTGAGTTTTTCTTTCAACACATCAGTGCTCATTTCTGAAAAGCTTTTGATGTCTTTCATGAGTTGCTTCATCGTTGCAGGAGTGAAATCTTCTGACTGTTCAATCTCTTCACAAAGTGTTTCTTCTTCTTTCAAAGCGGATTCTTTCAAAGCGGATTCTTTCCCTGCAGCGGAGAACTTTCCCAAAGCAGATTTCCCGAATTTCCCAGCATCAGGCGACTTTCCCGTCCAAGGTGTTGTGATGGCAGTTGTCTTTTTCATTGCTGTCTCTGGCTCGGTGACGAAGGGATTGTCTTGAGGACTATCCTGATTCGAGTCATCCTTGCTGGAAGGAGGAGATTTTGTTAATCCGAAGTCGGATTCTTTCTGAGGAGACTCCCCGGGGGATTCAATGAAGCCATCTGGAGTCATCGTGATGCGCGGTGTCAACGTGATTCTCGGCGTTATCGTCACGTCGACCCTAGGAGTCGGTGTCACGACACTTCTCAACGTCGATGTGAACGAATTCGGCGTTGTCCCTACCATTGATTTGTCAGGTGAGACTACAAGATCGGGTGAAATTCGGATGGGGGAAGAGAGGGAATCAGGAGAAGCTTGAAGCTCGATCTTATTTCCTGTGCCCAGAAGTGTGGAATTGACATTGCTAGAAGAAGAATTGCTAGAAGACGATGATGACGACCCACGATTCTTCAGCAAGTTCTGCTGCTCTTTCATATTCTGTTCTTTCATCTTTCGACGGTAATTGCTGATATTGATCGTATCATGTAGTCGAACAGAGTCCTGTTCTGACATGGTTCCGGTCTTAGACAGAAACGACAAAGCTAGCTTCGCAACTCTCTTATCCAGTGGCTCGTCTTCGATGACGTGTTTATCAGTCAAAGCTTCTTCGGTAATCGAAAGGTCTGTCTTCGAATCTGTGTCAGACGAGTCATTTTCTGAATTTTCTTTGGCATGATCTACAAGCTTGGCATTAGGAGCAAGAAGCTTATCACTCGGAGCAAGTCCGAAAGGTCTCGGCATTCTTTTCAAAAGTTTGGCGAGGTTCGAAGATTTGAAATCTGGAGCTCTTTGAAAAGGTGATGATAATTTGCCTGATAACTCTTTCTTATCTAATTTGAAAGGGGAAGATTTACTGCTGGACGAAGAAGATTTTTTGTTGGGCGAAATTTTGTTGCTGGACGAATATTTGTTTCGTAAATTTTCAATCAACGAAGAGGAGCTTGAAGATCCAGAATTTCCAAAGGGATCATCTGTAGCGGAATTTTTTGGGCTCGCCAAAATATATTCTTCATCATCTTCTGCATTTGAATCTTCCGCATTTGAATCGTCGTCTTCTGCCGCAGAATCTCCGTTCTTTTCTTCATTCTGGCGCAGAGCCTGGCGCAGGCCCGGAGGAGCATTTCGCCACAATTGCTCTCGCAATGTCGATTGCATCGTAGTCGATTGCATCTCAGTTGGATCATTATCCGACTGATTCCCATCATGATTCTCATCACCCACACATACATCCAAAGATCCGCTTCTCTGTCTCAATTTCTTTCCAAGAGAGTCGAGCTTTCTGCTCAACTGCTTCAAATTCCGCCTTTTCTTGTTGTGTTGTTCGATAATCTTGCGAGACCAGTCGGATAATTCGGAATCAGTCCTCATTCGCCGAGAACCCTTGGACTTTTTGTCGCCAAGCCTGTCCGAAAAGTTATTATCTTCTCCTTCTTCAGAAATGACTTCCTGTTGAAGGGCGCGCGAGCGGAAACGATTCGGATGTTTTGGAGTCGGATTTTCGAAGCCATCGATGGTAGGATTCTCGAGATCGCATAAATCACAATCGGAATCGTTGGTCGTGAAATGCACCTTGCTCTGCTTCTTATCTTTCTCTTTCTTGGAAACCTCGCTTTTGTCATTCGAAGTTTTGATCTTGCTGCCTGGACTTCTGGTCTTGTTTCCACCCGAAGAAGACTTGTCTTGTGAATTTGAATGCGCAGAAGAGTTACTGATCGCATTACCAGCACCACTCTGAGCTAAATTCCCCGCTTCTTCAATTCCTTCCCCATTTTTCGCTCCGTTCGCCCACTGTCCGCAATAGACACGACCACATTTCCAGAGATAACGACCGGAACCTTCTCGCACATTGTCAACGAATTGGCCCTCATAACAGCCTTCTGCGAATGGATAACTCTTAAAACCAACCCCGTTCATCATCCCCTGTTTCCAATTTCCAAAGGATTGAATTCCGTTGATGCCGCCGAAAAACCCATGACCATCCAGCATGCCATCGATGAACTCACCGAAGAAGATGTTGGTGGCTGCTGGGGTTTCTGAGGTACTAGAATACCTGCCCCACACATTCAGACCGCTGCTACAGTTCTTCAAATCCCGAAAAGTTTGTTTTGCGCGCCCGATACCATGAAATTTTCCGTCCTTCCACTCACCACAGTATTCGGCGGTTGTGTTGTTGGAGAGGCAGCGCCAAAGGCAAATACCGAAACCGTGGGGGATCAGCTTTTTCTTTTTTGGAGACTGTGCGGGATCAGTTACAGGTTTGTCACCTGACTGAGACTCTGTGCCTTCAGCAGACTTATCAGTGGACTCGGAAACAACTTCCACCTCCTTGACTTCCCCGCGGTAGATAATGGTGTTTTTGCGAGCACAGAGGATATGATACTTTTTGCCCAGTGGCGACCTTTGGTTCTGATATTGAGTCTTTCCTAATACCCCGCAATTTCCCTCTCGCAACGATTGCAGACCTTTGAGAGCAGGAACTGGACTTTCCGCAGATATGCGGTTTCCTACAACTTCCGAAGATACACGATTGGACGAGAGCCCTGATTTCGATGAAACGCGATTCGAAGAGACACCGGTAAAACTTTCGATCAAGTCGGGGGAACAGAGGATGGCGCTTGAATCCAGCTGAATACCGCTCATGTCTCCAATGTCGATACCAAGTCCTGCTGAGCCTGGAGATTCACTGGCAGCGACGCTGCTGGTGTTACTGTTAGACCCAGCATTGGAGCCCGCATTGCTGCTGATCAAGAGATCCGGAGAAATTGCTGTCGTCGTTCCCGATAACGCTCCAACGCTAGACAACCGATTCAACGTGTTCGATCCACAGCGATTCAAACTGCTATTTTCGTCACTATCATCATCACTCCCCACTGCCGTACTGCTGCTGCTGGCAAGTTTGGACAGAGCGTTATGACATTGGTCTTTGGAGCCTAGCGGTGGAGTCTTTGCTGCGATCGATGTGTCTCCTTTACTCGGCTCAGAAGGATCACAGTCCCCCACACTGATCTGAGAAATCCTTGCGATTGGATTCAGCTTGGCTGCTTGCCACTCTTCGTACCGATCTTCCTGCCACATTGCGAGGTACGAACAGTCAACCGCGTCCATATCGCCAAAGATTGGTGTGCCGGTTGAAACAATGCCCATATCATCCGACTCTGGAATACCCATGTGCTGCAGAGGTTTCGCAGCTTTCGGTCCGGTTGTTGTGGTAGAAGGTGAGGAATTCAGATTTGTGGTGCTGCTAGATTTTCCATTTCCCGAACCGTTTCCAGAACTTGAAGCTTCTGAGCCTGTCTTCAATGCCGACGAAGAATTCTTTGAATCTCCCCGACCAACACTTCCGTACTTCGATGCGAAGCTCGTTACTCCATTGCCCACACTTTTATCGTTCGGACTTGGGGTATAAAAATTTGAGCTGATATTCGAATTTAGTTCAACACTGATATTCGAATTTAGATCGGGGGAGGATAAAGACTGAGCAGAACTCTTATTGTTATCTCCTCCCTCAGCTCCAAAAGTCACCTGCTTTTTGTCTGGATCTTCGTTCAGATGGTCGGGAATATTCGTGCTCCACTGGTCTAGGACCGTTTTGTTGTTGATATCAGGGCGAGACATGTAGTCGCTACCCAGGCTGTTGAGCGTGTCCATACCAAGAGTGTTCATTGTGTGCGGACTCATTTGCGGCGGTGAACCGATGAAGATGAGACCGTGATCTTCGGTGATATTCGTTTTATCGGTGTGTCTGTGACGATAGTGGGAGGTTCGAGTGTCTTTGTCTTTCAAAGACTCTTTGCCTTCCGACTGTTGTTCGGACGAATCCCCAATATTTGCGGAAGTTGAACCAGATCCGGATTTACGGTCTGGTGTGTAGAAGCTGACGTGTGAACTTTTCTTGGAACGCGTTTTTGTCACATCGTTTGGCGAGCTGAGTGATGAACTCAAATTTGATGCTTTTGTCGTTAGTGCAGAAATGGCGGGATCCTGCTGACCAGAACTTGAACTCGTTTCATTCGACATCGACGAATTCGCATCCGTTGCGCTCGAGCTCGCAAAACCGACTGACGAACTTGAACTCGAGCTAGAAGAGCTCGACCCAAACTCCCTTGCTGGAGGTGATTCTTCTGCCAACTCCCTTGGACTCGCACCTGATTCACACGCTACAGGAACGATTTTCACTACTTCTTTCCCAGTGACATGATCCTTGTGCTTCACAGTTTTGAATTCACCCAAAAATGCGGCAGAATAGTCAACGTTTTCGATTTTTGGGGATGGAAACATCACCTTCACCACGCCTTTATTGCCTAAATTAACCAAATACGTGTTTTTCTCCTTTTCTTTTTCCGATACTGTCTGGCTCTGACTGTCATTGACGTTTTTTTCTGATTCAAAACTTTGGTCCACGCGACTGTGACGGCCGATATTTGCAGCGGCACCCGGTGACGCAGCAATATTTGCAGCCAGATTCTTGCGCTCTCCCCCAGACAAAGACAGCATGCTACCGAGATGCGGTGTTGGTGATTTCACGATCGATAACGTCTGAGAACATCGACCAGCTGCGTGGTGCGGTGTGAGACACAATCCTCCGCGCTCCGAATTTGGACTCAAATTCAAGACTGGGAGCGAGTGGGGGAGTCCGAGTGACGGGACTTCCAACCTAACCTTCGAATAATGATCGCGGACAGAATCGAAATGACAGCTTGTATCAGAACATTTCAGGCCGAACTTGTTGTTTTCGGAATTTGTTCTAATTCCTGCTTCAGGAGGTGATTCTTGCGCCCCCTCTCGAGCCGCAGCAGTCACTGACTGCGTCAACACATGATCCAACAACGCCTGCCATCCCATCAACACAGTTCCATCCGCCTTCTCAATAGTCATCAGTTCTTTCTCCAATTCCCTAAATTCCTTTGTCGAATATCCCGAACGTTTTTTCTGTGCGGAGGAATGGCCTAAAGGATTCTCTTGTGCGTTTTTACACCGCCCGACTGAACGAGCCATCCAGTCCAATTCGATGTCTAATTTGACAACAAGTTCGAATGGCTCCGGTGTGGGTTTGAAGTCGTCGTCGCCCTCTTCGAGAGAGTTCTCGAAAGACGTATCGGCAGAAGAAATGTCGTTCTCATTCACTGTGGAATCGTCAACAGAAGAGTCAACGGAGTCATCGAGCGGGTTTGCTGAAGCTTCTACACTCAGCCTTCTGCTACTTTCGGCATCTTCAAGGATTTCTTCTTTTGCTTCTTCAGTCGCATTATCTGCAACATTCCTTTTTTCTTCTGTAGCCTTCTTTTCCAAATTTGCACTGTCACCACAATCTTTCGCGGAATTATTCGCCACATACACCACTCTAACCCGTTCCAAAAACGTTTTGGCAACCAAACCTTCCAACTTCTGCTGAATCCGCCGCGGCAAATCATCGACAACTTCACCCTCCAAATACCTGTCATCCGCCTCGATTTTACACCCCAGAAAATACCGCGTCAATTTCTCGGAAACTGGAACATCGGTGAGGGTGTATGAGATGTTTACTTGCCTTTCTGAGTCCGCAACTAAAGTTTCGAAATCCAGCTCGGAATGAAGCTGGTAGAGCAGTTGCGAACGCGGCGTCTGCTGTTGGGACGAATTATCGGATAGAGTTGGCGAATTTTCCGTACTCATAGAGGACGAAGCCGCGTTCTGGAAATTTTCCACTAACGAGTTTTTGAAACTCGAGTTTTCTTTTGCTAGCGAGTTATCGCTAACGTTCTTTTCTGATTCTTTAGAAGAAGAGTTAGAGTTCTTAGAATTCTTGTCCTGTACCTTAGAAAACATTTTTCGATTTTTTGTTTTCACATCACTGCTGGGGCTCAACGGTTTGCGGGCGGGAGTTGGTTTCTCCTGCGGTGTCGCCGGGATACCGTGATCTTCTTCTTCCTCTTCATTCGAATGCTCGAGTCCTCCTGTCGAAAAGCCTTCGGCTACCGTACCAGGCTTGCGCTGCGGTGTTGGCAACAACTTTAGAGACTGTTGCCCCTTCAATATATCCCCCTGTTCCGTATCATCGCAACTGGTGATGTAGCTTGAAACTTCCGAATCCGACTTCATTCCATTGTCTTCGGCGTTTTTTCCTCCGTTTTCTCCCTTTCCATTTCCGACATTCCTGGAAAAGGAATTGTTTCTATCGCTATCCTTACCGACACTACGGTGACCACTGGATTCTTCGTTTTTCTTCCCCGTAGTTACTGAACCATTTGAACCATTGATTCCTTCTTCTCTTGAATTCAAATTCATAACTCCAAATTTGCCACTGAAAATTTGCGTCTTCGGATGGCTCTGCTGACACATCACCAGATTCATCAGGGAATCTATGGTTCGGACAAGGTCACCGGACTCATTCTTCCCGAGAAACTCGAAATTCATATCAAATATCAAACTGGATTTGATCTCTTGTTTCAGCGTGGGATGGTATCGCCACCCGTCCCACGGTGCTACTGTGGGGCAGGATATCACCTTCGGTATGCCGGATTTTTTGATCACAGAAATCACATCGTGAATACATACTTCATCGTCCAGGATGTTTTCAGTTATTGCCATTGAGTCAGTCGGAATGTTTGTTTGGTCGTTTGTGACGCTGATGTTTTGCTCTGGGATACGGCTTGCCCCGGTTTGAATCCCCGAAGAATTTCCGGTCTTGTCGCTCAAACTGGAATTCCCAGTCTTTTCGCCACTTGCTGTATGATGCTCGGGAAACGGTAACCCATTTGCTGTCTTTGTACTCATTTCGGATTTCTTTTCTTCGGATTTGTTTACCCCATCTTTCTTCTCGGATTCCGCACTTGCCGTTCCTGCTTCGGCATTGGAATTCGCGACACACAACAGCGGATTCAAATCGATTGGCCCTGAAGATGTGCCTGTGAATTTCCGGGCAGTGCGTCCTGTTGCATTGCCATTTTCGTCCGAATCCAAAGGATTCCGAGTCGGATCTTCGTTTGGCAATACCTGTTGTGCGATGGTGGCATCGCGCGAATCCTCCGGCACTAGAGGCCCACGTATAAAATTGTCCACACTTTGCATTTCGCGTCGTCGTATATTGTTTGACATTCCACTGCGTCGTGTTCCACTGATTGCTGAAATTGACGAAAACTGCAATTTCCTCGACTCTTGAGACAGAAACAAGACACGAACGAATCAAACGGCACTCTGCTTGAGATGTAAATTCAAATCGGACTGCAACTGTAACTTCTGATCCGGTGAGTCGAGATCGTGTCCAAGGCAATCACTCCGCTGTGAAAATTATCGTCTTCGTTGGGAATCGATCCAAACTTCAAATTCTTGAAACCTAAACTGTGTATAAAACCGTACTTAAACGCAAGCTGATCACTGACCAGGTGTCAGATCTGATATTGCGTCGGGAAAAGACAATATCATGAAATTCAGAAAAACGTACTTCTCACTTCAAAAAAAAAAAAACACTTTTGCAACATGATAGATCCAAACTCTACGAATTCGACAGACGTTTTTTTGTTTGGGAGAGACATTTTCTCTGTATGGCAATCACGTTTGCAAAGACACATCGACTCTCAGAATTGGAAATGACAACAATGCAAGTCGCACTCTCAAACGACGATCTCTAGATTTCGCACAAGAAATGGCCTCACTCTCAGAAGGATAGCGTCGCAACAGATACGATTACGGAAAGTTGTCAACGCAATCGCATGGCATAAACACTCTGAAACAGATCTCACTCGAAAATGAAAACGAGAACTCCTCAGCAAATCTGAAAGACTCAAATGTCGATGTCAAACTGTAGTAAACCCAAATGAAATCAAGAGAACACAAATGCAATTGCCAATAAATGGCTCTCCAAATTCCGACTTTGAAAATCGGACGTATGTTGCTTTTTTTGGCGCTCGACTCGAGACTTATATGGAATTCTGGAGCAAAACGGCCCAGATTGAATGAAAAATGGAAAAGCTCAGTTCAAAACTTTACCCCGCCGGGGTCCCTGTGACAAAATGGTTTTTTGTGATTACTGTTTCTAAAAAACGTTTTTTGTCTCAAGAAAAGTTTTTGACAGTCTTCTGTGAAAAGAGTGAAAAGATTTAGTCTGAGTCGACTCATTCTCGATGCCAATGATGCATTGATCGGTGTTTCCGATGGTACAACTTACCATGGTCTCCCGACAAATTCACTAATTCGAATCTACTTTTTACCAAGTGAAATCAATCTCAAATTCAAAATAAGTACTCATCAACAACTTTATGATTCAACAGCTTGCTAGATTAAGCTGATTCCGCAAATGCCCAGAAATTTTGTCACTCTCAGAGACTACTGAATGAAACTCGGAATTGCACTCTCAGAGACTTCCGTGAGGCAACTCCAAGCTCGCTTACTACCGAAGTTCATATAGTTGTGACTTTTTGCGATTCGTTTTTAGCTGGCAATTTTCCCTAATTCCTTTTTCGCCAATTTCATTTTTCTCATGACATAGTAGAAAACATGTCAATGCCGCTCTCGCTGAAAAAAAATATCCACAAAGTTTTAATCAGTCACAACGACAACGCTGACTGACTGGTGACAATGACTGGTGACATACCAGAATAATGATCAACATGCATTGAAAAGAAAAGATTGAGCGGTGAACTACCGCCCCAATACACTTATCTTGAGACATGATCCCCTCCTCTCCTCTAAAGGAGATCAAAAAGAATTGGAAACGCATCTGATAGACCGTTTGAGTCTTACTGAATGATGAAACCGAGCTCCAGCCCGCTCAAACATGTTGAGTTCTGATGCAGTCTGTATTGCAGACACAAGTATGAAATTGGCACCTTACAACTTTGTCTCAAAAAGTTGCACGCTGCAAGTGCCGGGCACTGATGCTGGTATCTATGCCACACTTCATCTCTCTGCGCTGGTAGACTCCATGCTTGATTTGTAAACGAAATCATTATCCCAGACCGATCTAAAGAAGCCGCTCCATGTCCTCGACTCCAAACTAAAAGAAGCCGCTGGGTCCAGTACATGAGATCCAGTTCACAAATTATTTCTCAGTCTCAAATATTCAGTCCACAAACATTACGGCTCCATCATTTTCATACCCGACGCAACAGCAGGAGTCTTCTCAGCTGTGACAACGGGAGCCGCAACAGTCTCAGCAGGAGCTGTATTAACTGTCTCAGTATCAGAAGACATAACAACGACAGGAGTCTGAGGCGAGACAACGGCCGGAATCACCTTTGCAGCATTAACTGCCATCGCAGCGTTTGCACTCAGAGCAGCTGCATTGACACTAGCCTCATGCGCAGAAACAACAGCAGCCTCACATGCAGGGTCCGCTTCGCACTTGGCAGCTTCGGCCATAGCGTCATCCCCCGGATTGACAGGCAAATCCGTCCCAGGAATCACTGGCCCGATCGAGATCTCGTTTTGTGGGCCCATATTGCCGCGTTTCATCGTCCCGAAATAACAGTACAACGGGTAGGAGAAGTAGCACAGGAAGACCAATGTCCACATAGCCCACCCGTAGTAAATGACGTTCTGCCTATGTTTCTTCGGAATGTTCATACTGGTAGCGGGGACGAGCTTTTGCCATCCGAGACAGGCATGTATCCAAAACAATGTTGCCGCGATCTCGTAGAATATCACCCAGAAAAACGATTGGAAGAGGTCAAACTCGAGTTTGTAAATATCCCTGACGTGGACCGGTTGGATTGATTCATCTCTTGACCAAAACAACTCGAATCGCAACAATCCCGGCCAGTTGATGCCCCCATAGTACCATGGCGGTGGTCTGACGAGGTATTTTTCGGTAGTCGCAAATCGAAACTGCTGCAGATGAACAACCATGAACGACAGAATCCCGATACCCGTGATTGCCAGGAACAATTTCCCAGATGCGAGACTTGCCGTTCGATTGATGTCCCAGGTTCGTTTCAACGCCACACTCACATGCAAACATGCGGCCATCGCCAGGTATATTTCGATTATACTTGCGTTCATCAAATATCCGGTGGTGAAATACATTCTGGCATAGAAATAACCGTACCCGTTGAAATCGTCCGGCCCGAGGAAGAGATGGAGATTCCCAACCGAATGGATGATCATGAAGAACAATAGGAAGGTTGCGGAAAGGGTAAGACCACTTCTGTCATTCGAAAACTTGATGTTCTGCGATGAGAATAACGTGGAGAATACCTGGTACGACAACGCGAGGATGAACAAGTAGACAGATCGAATACTCAGATGAGACCAAATCTTCGTGAAAATCTGCCAGTCGTCTTCCTCTTTCGTAGGTGCGAGAAGTGCGTCGGTCTTTTGGTCCTTTTTGTTCGCCGATGACTTGTCGTCCTCTGTTTTGAGAGATTTTTTTTTTGAGAGAGATAGGAAGTTTTTTTTTTGTTGAGATATCAGAAATTCGAGAGTATTTCTTTGAGTGCACAGTTGCCAATCGAAGATGTTTTTTGAATAGCAATAGGTAAAATGACACAACGACGAAACAACTTTCACCAGGATCTGGAAACGAGAAAACGAAACTCGAAACAAAAACCATGATAACCGCAACAAGTCTCACTCTTCTCGAGAACCACAATAAACCATGAGAACCAGAATAAACTTTTCGAAAAAACAAATAAAATCATGTCTATACTCAAGCTCCCGATGATCAAGTATGGCGCATGCTTTCGGTACACATCCGCCGGATGAATACTCAAAAATTCTTCTGTCGCATCTTTCCCAATCAGATTCAAAATCACCAATCTCCCACCAGGATGCTCATTCAGAAACTGCGTCACATTCAGCACATCACCCTGGATTGTGACCCATGCGTCATCCTCTCGATTATGTTTTTGCACTTCCTCCAGCGTGTATTCCGCTTTGTTTTTGTTGTCTCGGACTGTGATGGCGTTCTTGGCGTTGAAAGTGGCCAGGATGTCATCAGTTTGAGAGCCTGTGTCGACGGTTCCAATAATGACCCATGGGGCATGGATGAGGATAGCATCCCTCGGGTGGATCTTGTTCCATATCTCGGAAGCGTCTTTGCCTGGAGGGATGATTTTTTTTTGCAAATATTTTCTCGAACGAAATTCTGCCTGACATTGTCATGACGACACAGATGAACATTCAGAACATTTAATAGAACAGACAACCAAATTCAAACAAAGAAAACAGTCACAAATGAGATTAAAAGATCTATAGATTCTTTAAGGAATTATACCCGCATACTGCATAGGTATGGTCTGCCCTCCCGGATGGTTTGCCAACCATTGCGTAATATCACACACGTTTCCGTTTATGACGACCCAACAGTCGTTTACTTGGTTGTGCTTCCTGATTTCCTCCCATGAATAGGCCGTCACCTTCAGCCCCGATTGGTAATCGACACCGCCCATCTTTAGCTGTTGTTGGTATATGTGTACCGCTACAAAACTCCCCTACTCAATACTTGCTATCAAGAGAAGACAGTTTGAGTCTCACAATTGATGAACAAATCAATCACGCAGATGAAGGGGGATCAAGATTCAATGGAAGAATCAAGAAGACTCAGGAGAAAAAAGCTATTCAAAATTCTGGCAGGAGAATCTAAAAAGCTCGACACGAAAGTTCAACTGTTACTTGAATTCAACTTCAACTGGTCTTCAGAAGCAGCACAATGGCAGCTATTCGTATTCAATTGTCGGATTCTTTCAGCACGATATCAATGCTGAACCGACAACAAGAAGAGAATCGACAAGAAGAAAACTAAACAAAAAAAAAGGATTCTGTAAGTTCACAAATTCAAGAACTTCTTACTTCTAGCTCTTGCCCATAACGAATGAGAATTCAGTCGCGACGATTCATTCAAATTTCCAACTACCGATAGCCTTAGGCTATTGATCACTATCACTAAATGGAATGGTGAAACTTCGTAAACTGTTTAACTCACAACTTCGTAAACTTTACGGTCAAGCAATCAATATTGTGAATCGGTGATCAATATCGTGACCAGTCTCTAATCTTGTGGAGAAATCGGAAATATGAAATCGTGACTAGAGAAATCTCAACTCAAAAATCGTGACACAGACACTCGAAACTGTTCGAATGGCTTATTAAACGACCACACATGTGGCGAAATCCTGGGGAATCAGAATACAACGTGATTAGGAAAATGATGTGATTTGTCGCAATTATCATGCATGATGAGGAACGTTCGAGAAGGGAATCATTTCGAATGAGAAGACTAGTGCGCAGTGACGCAATCTTGTGAAGGATGTTCTCAAGTTTTCGCATCCGGTTCTTGCCGTACATTCGAGAAAAGCAAAAAAAACGTGCTTGCTGGTCTTACAATGCCCACTGGTATGACTTTGCTCCGATGACAGCCGTTTGAAATTAGAGAGTTAGAAAAATGCCACACGTTCTTCGCCCCGATTTCTACCGTATAGATCGTGCTAACACCAATGATTGAATCAGAATCAGATAAGTATACACCTCGCTCCATCAATGCCGATTGAGTTTTTGCAAGGAAATCCACGACGACTACATTTTTACCGTGTAAGAGGTGCAAAAAATCCTCAAAAAAAAGCAATCAAAGAACACGCCGGCTATTTGCTTGAATACCTCGCAAGATTATCGCTGTCCGATTATTTTTTCGACTATCATTTCACACCGAAATGTTTTTCGCCTCTATATGTTTATGGTCAAATATGGTAATCGACTCTTTTCCGCAGCTTCTCCTAACTGCGCAGGAGACGACGACCAGAATCCAGATGAGACTAGATAGATGACCCTTCCATCGATTAGAATCAAATTACTTTGAAGCTTTCAAATAAAACGCTTTCTCCTTTCAGCTCTAAGCTTAGCTCAATTTGCTCAACGCTTCTAGCGTAGCTCAAACCAATAATACACGGGATTTTAATTTCATTTCACGTTTCTCTATTTTATTCCAAAAAAGAATATTTCTCAAAATAATGTACAGACAGCTAAGTTCCGAGGATTCTCTTTTCTGTACTTCTGGATTCTGTATTTGTATCGGCATTGGTATCATTCTGTATCTGCATTGATATCATTCTGTACTACTACAATCAAGATTCTATATTCGGTAAAAAATCATTCTGCATTGGTATCATTCTGTAAAAGATAAAAGCATAAACACGAAACTTGGTTTGATATAATAAATTCGATGTGTCTCCCATCTCAAGCAATGACGAATCGCATACTTGCGGTATTTCCTTGAGTTCATATTTCCTTGAGAACTCTAAGTGTAGCTTGAGAAATTCTTGAGAAACACACCTTTGTACTTACACACCTCAATATGATTCACGCTCCACCAATGGGCCGTGATCATTATGATCACTAAGCGGAATGCAGTAAGCATTCCAGACCCTCGTCATGAAAACTTCAGTATGACGTTTCATATAAGAGAACTTCTCAGAGAAGTAAATCACTCCAACTTCTCCTGACAGACAGTTGTCTGCAAAAGATCTTCTTTCACCCTTAAATTCTGTAGATTATGGAAGGCATTACTCAGCATGCCACCGATGTTTTTCTGTTTCGCACTCCGTGTTTGTTCCGTCTTGCGGAACTACGAAACTCCCCCAAAACTATCATTGTGGATTGAGTACGTCCTTTCCTTTTCCCTAGTCCTCCTCCCTATCCTCCTTACTCCATTGATTTTCCCCTAGAATTTTTTTTCCTTTCACCCCTTTGTGATAGACAATCCCTTTCCTTCACGGTCTCGCCACCATCATCAAGTTTCTGACTTGACCTACGAAATTTCCGACGTGAGATTGAATCAGATTCTCGGGCGAGCTGGCATCTGGCGAACTAGCATCATCACTTGAACCTGCCATCGTATCAGCCACGGAACTCATATCCGCACTAGGAGCCGCGCTACTATCCGAAAGTACTTCATTCTGCACGCCCAACGCTCCTTGTTTCATCGGATAGAAGTAGCAATAAATCGGGTAACTGAAATAACATGCCCATACCATAGTCCACATTGCCCACCCATAATACGTGACCGCTGTCCTTTGATGTTTCGGGATTGCCATCGAACTGGCAGGCACCAGCTTTTGCCAACCCAGACATGCATGTATCCAAAACACCGTTGCGCATATCTCGTAGAATATCACCCAGCCGAAGGATTGGAAGAGGTCAAACTCGAGTTTGTAGATATCTCTAACCGGTACTGGTGTGATTTCTTCATTTCGGCTCCAGAATAATTCGAGTTTGAACAGTCCTGGCCAATTGATGCCGCCATAATACCATGGGGGCGGTCTGACGAGGTATTTGTCCGTGTCCGCAAACCGAAATTGCATCAGATGGATGACCATGAATCCGAGAAGGACAACACCGGTGACCGCTAAATTCAACTTCCCGCTCGCGAAGGTTTGATTTCTATTGATGTCCCATGTCCTTTTCAGTGCTACACTCACATGGAGGAGTGCTGCAGCTGCGAGATAGATCTCAACGATACTCGCTTCCACCAGATTTCCGGCGGTCCAATAGAGTCTCGCATAGAAGTAGCCATAACCGTTGAAATCGTCGGGACCGAGAAACAGATGTAAATTCCCGACAGAATGGATGATCATGAAAAACAATAAAAACGCTGCGGATCTGGTCAGACCTGTCCTATCGTTTGAGAACTGGACGTTTTTCACGGTGAAGAGTGTTGAGAAGACTTGGACGAGAAACGCGTAGACCATATAGTAGAAAGCGCCGAAAATGCCACCGAAATCGCCTTCGTCTGGTTTTTCGAGGAGAGCATCGGTTTTGCCAGATTTCAACGATGGTTTGCCTTTTTGTTCTGAGATGGATTTCATTGTGAGAGATTGTATGAGGTTAGAAGTGGTTTTCAGAGAAATAAATGGCTGTCAGAAAAACTACCAAACTGAAACCTAAGAGCCTACTACAGCTGGCCTACTGGTACTAAGTGCGGAATTGACAAAAGATTGCGGTCTTCCTATACGACAATCCACTTACAGTTACAGTTACAGTTCCTCTCCGCTTGAGAGGAAGACAGGTCTGTTATCAAAAAAGTTAATAAGTGTATACCCAAGCTCCCAATGATCAGATATGGCGCGTGCTTCCGATAAACATCCGCCGGATGAATACTCAAAAATTCTTCTGTCGCATCCTTCCCAATCAGATTCAAAATCACCAATCTTCCACCGGGATGTTCGTTTAGGAAATTGGTAACATTCAGCACATCGCCTTGCACAGTGAGCCATGCATCCTCTTCCTTATTGTGTTTTTGCACTTCTTCCAGTGAATAGGTCGCTTTGTTCTTGTTAGTGGTTACCAGCTGGGCGTTCTTCGCATTAAACTTGGACAAAATGTCATCGAGTTTGGAGCCCGTATCAACTACCCCAATAATAACCCAGGGGGCATTCTTGAGAATCGTATCACCATGATGAATCTTGTTCCAAACTTCAGATGCGTCTTTGCCTGAGGAATGAGATTCGAGAAACGATTTTATATTTTTTGAAATTTACGCTGACTTTACGAAATTACGATTCTGATAGCGATTGTGCTAGGTTTGGAACATCAAAACTGAAAACCAACAGTGAATTCATGAAATGATGAGGAACGCAGAAAACACTTCATGAAAAGAATCAGACCCACGAAAGAAATCTATAGACCTAAAACAAAAACAAAACAAGACAATGTCAAGTACCCGCATACTGCATAGGTATAGTCTGTCCTCCCGGGTGGTTTGGCAACCACTGCGTGATATCGCACACGGTTCCATTTATGACGACCCAGCAGTCGTTGATTTGGTTGTGCTTTCTGATTTCTTCCCAGGAGTAGGACGCAACCTTCAGCTTCGACTGATAATCGACGCCGCCCATGGTTTGTTATTTTCTTTTTTTAAATTAAGTCAGGTATGTGTTTCAAATTTATACTTTTCTAGACAACGACCCGTAAACCAAGTCCTGTTATTAGAGGATTGATTTTGAGGATGAACAGAAATAGGTTACCTGTTGTCAACAACTCACGCGATTCCCCAGCTCACACCAAGACCCAATCCACTTGAGACCGAGCCTTCTTTCTGCCACTTTAGGGCAACTTTCAATGCTCCAAAACACCACTACGAACGATTTCGATTTTTTTATGCGGACAACGTGTCACAAATTACAACAACTCGTAGAGACAGATCTTCAAGCTCGCAACGACTTGTGGAACCAAGAACGGAACCTCAATCATTGCAACTCGCTGTGACACAGAACTTCACAACAACTTACGACTCACCTCAATCAATGCAATCCAACAATCAATGCGCCAACTCACTTTTTTCCACACGAAATACTAGAGGACACTCATGGATGGAACCCTTAATTGCTCTAGACTCTGAGTCTCTCATACCATCGATTCACGCTCTCAGATACGAACAACTCGAATACGAACAATCTGCAAATTTGTTCCTCCCGATCTTCATTCATTGCAAACTTCAGACCTGAGGCCACGTGACATGATAACGTATCGAGACTTCAAACTTCAGACAGTTACACCTGAAGAAGTCGTTCAATACTTCAGAGAAATGTCTCAGAAAACTGAGCTTTTTCCCCTTTAGAATCGTACCCGAGAAACGATGAAACCCTCAGAAAAACGACGATGCACACAAACATCCGTAACAGGAATCACGACTCGTAAAAACGATGAAACACACAAACATCTGCAACAGGAATCATAAATCAGAAACCATACATCTGAAGGTCCACATACTGCGGCATTTCATCACAAAATCCACATGCTTACTGCGGGATTTCATCACTACTTAAAATCCACATGCTTACTGCGGGATTTCATCACTACTTAAAATCCACATTCTTACTGCGGGATTTTCGCTCGTCGCGTCCCGGCCTGGCCGGTACTTGTTGCGGGATTTCATACTGATATCTCAAACTGCAAATCTTTCCTAGAAAGCACAGTTGCTATGTCCCCGTAATCTAACGGCCTCCAGCTTCGAATGTGATTTCTCCCAACTTGTCGACCACTCGCATCTTGTCCACCATGGTCGAAATGAGACATCTCTACACTGAGATTTGTCCCTCCATACTGCGCTCCTTCACCCTGCTTCTTTGATACGATTTTGACAACTGGACGTTCGTCGCTGGCAGGCTTTTCGCAGCTGGGCGAACATTCCTCATCCAAATACATCGACCCTTTAATATCGTCAGCTGCCATTGCAGTGTGGACTTTACCCGGAGGATTGTTTTTCAATGTCTCTCTGAGATGCCGTATTTTCTCCGACCTCGGGCAGACACGGACCTCACGTCGCAGGATTTCCGTTCTTTTTTTTAGAATCTTTTCCGTGTTTGCCGTTTTTGAACCTCTTTTTTCCGTTTTTGAACATGTTTTTGATGAGCCTCCTATCTTCTCCTGAAGAGTCCACCTTTCTTCCACATGGCTCGTCGGATCGAATAGAAAAGCCGGCCGAGGTTCGTAGGATGCGAGAGCGGATAGTGGAATGTCGTTCTGTTGTGTTTCATTCTTGTTTTCATTCTTGTGCTTCAACATTTCAAACGACGTTTTTTTCCACAGCTCTTGTCCCCTCTTCCACTCTTGTGTCCGTTTCCATAAAGCGATTTGCAGTGCGGCTGTTTGACTCATTTGTTCCAATATGAAAGCGGATATCGTCGACAATTCCTTTTTGAGTATGTGTTTCCTTGCTGCGATGACCTTCTTCTTCCTTTCTTGCTGCTGAAAGTTGTTGGTATCGTGTGAGTTTGAGTTATTCGAGTTTTCCGTATCAGCTGACATCAGCAACTCCCTGCACCCAAGCCACTGTTTGAGTGGAAATTTACGAATTTTGTTGAACAGCCGCTTCATTCGATTTTCTTTCAATTTTTCTGTGAAAGACTTCGTCTTCTGTTGAGCAGCCGTTTCACTTCGCTCTCCCTCCTTTGTTACAGATTCCTCTTCGTCCACTTCCATCTCGACCTCTTCCTCCAGTCCCCATATGCCTGTGCACAGGGTTATGCGGCTATGCAGATGCTGCAAACCAGTGAAAAGGACTTGATCAGTTGAGAAATCTTTGAGGCCCATAAAATCCCGAAAATAAACATCCAATCTCAAACGGACTTCGTCAGTGAAAAGCTTGTATTCCTGTAATGACGAGGGCTCGAAATCCAAGAGCTTTTTCTCTGAGAGATTCTTTTCTTCTGGAAGGCTGTTGAGTGACCTGGTCAACGGATGCAGCTCATTCGAATCTAGAAGATTTATGTAATTGCCACTATCTTTTTTTGGGTCGTCCTTATAGGTGCCGGATTCCTTCCACCCCACCGCTATTTCCCCACAATGTTTCTTGATCTTTCGGACGTTGGAACGGATCTCATTGAGGTTCTCAGACATGCGTTCTGAGTCTGACCCTGATTGTGACAATTTCCAAAATTCTGCCACCACCCGTGCGTCATAAGCCGTGATTTTTTCTAAGCATCGAAATGGTGCTGGCAACCAGGAGGAGAAATACGTAATAATTTTCTCAACACTTTTCAAATGCGTCGTGACAAAATTAGCAACATTGACCGCCGCCATGTGTCCGATCTTTGGTATCAATGCTCCCGCTTTTCGAAAGATTCTTCCTGCTAGAGCTATTTTTTGCGGTGCCAGTTTCTGGACCGGCCAGGTGACAGGTTTTGCGACATAACTACACCCGACACAGGTTACGGTAGCTGCCTTTCCAGAGAGAGTCACTGCTGCTCTTCCGGAAGCAAGTGCTGCTCGTCCAGATGCAATGGCTGCTTTCGCGCCAACTCTCCTCATAGGGACACCGACTGCTGTGTCCACTGTTGTAAAAACTCTGTTTGCACATCTCGCTGTGAAACTCACAGGAGGGAAACGGGCTACAGATCCGCCAACATAACGGCAGGTCCCGAGAACTGTGTGGCCTACGGCACTGACTGTTGCTCCCACCGCTTCAGAAAGAGTTCCCACGGCTTGGCCGGCAATCTGCAAGGGCAATGAGTTTGTTGGATTGTCGCCAGCAACTGCGGTGCTGGCAACATCACTGAACAGAATTTCCGCACTGGGATGGGGATCGAGCACAGTAAACGCTGTGGAGGATTTTAGAATGCTTTCGGGAACTGATCCTGTCAACAATTCCTCGCCAAGAATGGTAGCATCTGCTGCTGTCTTCGACATAGCATCTGTCGCTGTTTTCGACAAAGCGTCTGCCCCTGTGTTCGAAACCGTGCCAGATATTGTGCCGGAGATAGCTCCCAAAGTATTTTTCAGTTGGTCTCTGACATTCCCGAAAAAATTTCCCAAAGCACTGCTATCCGTCTTTCTAAAGAGTTTTCCCCTAAGAGAAGAAGTGGCGCTACATGTATCGGAATCGTCACCAATACCAAGACTGCCACGAAGAAAGACATTTCCAAGTTGACCTTTGTTACTATCAATCGCATTTCCAAGTTGATCTTTCACCGTCTGTCCCAGTTGATCTTTCACGCTTCCTGCAGTGGTCACGACATGATCCAGCGCCCTCTTCAACGTGAGTTCTGATTCGATTGTTTTCGCATCGGCAATTCTCTGCTTCAGCTTTTTCGCGAGCGTGAAAGCGTGCTTTTTTGCAGAATCTATGGTGTTTGCCGCTTGTTGTTGTGCGGAGTCTATGGCGTCTGGAGTGACTCCAATATTTTGACTCTGCGTTGGTAGGACAGAAGAAACGCTCGACATATTTGCAATACCGAAATTTCCCATTCCGTTACTCGAAGAACTAACGAAAGAAAGCAGAAACGCACCCGTCTCACTCTCAATGAGATGCTGGAGACTAACGAGGAGCAGGGAAAGCACTTTCTTCAGGGCGGGTAGAAGGATCCAGGTGAGATTCCAAAGCGTTACCCCGGCAAGATTCAGCTTCTGTTTTGTGCGGTATTGTGCGACGAGTTCGTAGCGGAGGGACTGTTGGAAAAGTTTCAGGCTTTGTTGATTAGTGTTGGCGTTTTTGTTCTCCTGGCGGTGATCATCGCTGTTGTTCTGTTGAGTGTACTGTTTCTCCTCATTTTCCTTTTGTTCTTTCTCATGTTTTTCTTTTTCCATCACCAACATCATCATAACCTCGTAGACACGTTCTTGTGTGGTTTTTGTCGCCTCTGTATCTTTCCCTGATTCTGTGCCCGACTCTGCCCGATGAACAGACATCATTTCACTCCACAATTGCTGTTTTGCTTTTCCCATCGCACGAACGTAAGTATTCGTCCCTGACCTGTACAACTCAGCTAAATGCCTTGATGTTTTTATCAGTGTGTGCATCGCCGCTCTCACGCCGTTTAGATATAATCCTATTTGCAGTCCTGACCACCCGTAACTTATCAGTCCAGGAAGCTGTTTTTTTACAGAATATAGTGTGACGCCAGCTAAAACCGAAGACGTGGTCACAAAAGGTGGCAGGATTTTGCGTGCTTTCGATTTCAGAACCTCCGCTGAAGTACTGCGGGAGAGTTTTGTGGGTGAAAATCTGGGAGAAGTGGACGGTCTGCGAGAAGAAGAATCGATTACAGGTTCTGCAACAGAGGAAGAATCATTTTCAGAAGAGAATCCAGTTGAATTTCCCATCATGAACACCTCCACCAACCCTGCGCTGATGGCCGAATACAGAACATCGGGATCGTGAAGAGCCGTCGGATCCTCGTGGATATCTTTGCTAAAAAACTCTTCGTCTGACTCTTGTATACTCGAACTGCCTTGTAAGAGCGGGATTCGTTCTGGGTTTGAGCATTGTTCCGCGTTTGCGCATCGTGCCGAGCTGTTCAACCTCTTAGACTCGATGGAGTCGTTCAACGTCTTGATATGACCATTCAAATTGGGACAGCTCCTAAACAGAGGAACTGAGCGGAAATCGGGCGTGAAAGATGACCGTCTTGCGACTGATGGTTGTCTTTTCGTCGATGGTTGTCTTGTGACTGATGAACCATATGTGACTGACGGTTGCCATGTTACTGACCGTTTTCTTGTGCCTGTCTGAGATGTAGACTTGGGCATCTCACGCTGTGTCTGCAGTGGTTTTTGAGTTTCAAACTCAGTTTGATTCGTCTGCGTTGCAGTCGTTGCGGACGTACCAGCTGCATCCTGAGGAGTCGAACGCTGATCCCGCTGGGCGGCGACAGCATCTGACGCACTGGAGGCTGTCGCACTGGACTCATTTTTAGAATGCTGGGCATCGAACTTTGTCGAGTTATGACTGGAGTTCAGGTTCTGGAGGCCCACTGCCTCCCCGGACTTGCTGCCTTGAAAGGCCACTGCCTCTGCAGACAAGATATCTGCTGTTTCAGGCGACGCTAACGTGAAGGAGAGAAGGCATCTACTTGATATGTTTGACATTTTTTTGAAAAAAAAAAAAAATACTCGAGTCATGTAACATTACATGTAATATAATCGACGTCTGCTCCGTCAATATGTGCCTTGAAATAACTTGCTCCGTCGATTTGCAAATGCAAATAACTATCAATATAGCTATTGCCCGCTGCTGATAACTCTATCAGACCGAGACGGGATCTATGGCTTTCGACTCACATTGGGGTCACGTTACATACTGTACGCACTGTTTCTCAATTCATTGATTCGTAGAACTTTCTGAATCATTGATTTAAATTCCATTTAAATTATGTCAAAGGCTCGCTTCGTAATACTGTTTCTGATTCACTGAAATTTGACAGTGTTTGAAATGCTTATGTTTTCATAAGGCACAGAGTTTTCATAAGGCACGACTTTTGGTCGACGATGTAGTGCTTACGATTTACTACAACGGTGATTGACACACTGTCAAGGAATGTTTACAATTCACATATGGCAGATCACGCAGTATCCACACATCACGCAGAATCCGGATAGAAATTAGCTTTCAACGATTGCCCATGTTAGGACGAGACTTTCGATGCATTATGATCCGAAAATATTATGTGGTCACGGTTAGAGTAAGCCACAGCACTGTGGTCACGGTTAGAGTAAGCCACAGTTGGACGATGGAAAAACGTTCGAGCAATGGAAAAACAATAAATACAGAGGCTCAACTTACTCGGAAAATTGGAGAAAATTGGATAACGGATTAACGTTCTTCAAATTGCACTTCGCAATGCACTGACCCTGATTCGTTTTGGAAATTGATAGTCGGACTTTGAACTTGGAAATCGTGACTCGTGTTTTGAGTTTATGAGTTGTGCTTTCGTGTTGTGCTTTGCGCCCTGATATGCCCTCTGGTTTGCGCCCATGTGTGATGTCAATGATGATGATGCTATGCGCCCTTCTGTGCTCCCTGTTCAATGTGCTCCCAATTTGAATACGTGATTGTAGTTAGTTACTTAAGCCATCTCGATATAATTATTTGTTTCCAAATATTATGTTGTTATTGCTCCCAAATCAAGCCAATCGCGCCAACATGCTGCAAAAAAAAGTTGCGCTTTGCAAAAAACAAAAGATATTGCTCGCAGATTATAGAGATCATGCAATAGAGAGAGAACTTTGGAAGAATTGAAATTTCACATACTCAGGTCGCAGATCATGTAGAGATGTGGAACTTCTTTGGACGAACACACTCAAAAGGCTGAACAAAAGTCTCAACGCAAAATAAAGCTAGCCTTAGTGCCCTTTATAGCACTCATTCAAAGTGTCAGTAGGCTCAAAGTGTCACAAATTATGCCGTGTCAAATAATGTGTAGACTCCTCCTGTCATCCCTTCTCCTTGGTTTCGCCAGAAGCTGTTTTAACAGAGGCTCCCTCAACAGGCTGCTCAGGCTTTTTTTCGTGTCTTTCTGCTCTTGGCTCGGCAGCTTTGGACTTATTTTCCTCTAGGTCCTTTTGGTTCTCGCCACTTTTCTCACCGCCCTCAGCAACAGCAGCTTCTGCCGCAGCATCGAGAATAGCGTCCTGATTGTTAGGGTTACCTTCATTACTGAGAAGATCGATCAAGTCCTGCTCTGTTCGCTCCTTCTTCCGCGAATCCAACGCTGCAAGACTGTCAGCGGTCAAACGTTGGCCTGACATATTCTCAGATATCAAAAGATACTTGGAATGACATTCTCAATAATGAGATCTGCGATCGCTCTGTTTCTGGAGTTTCAAACTTTCAAACTGCAATGCAAAAAATCATAAATACACGAAATTGAAAAATGAAAAAAACAGCATATCAAACGCACCACAGAGAGAAGAGACTACCCTTGGACCGTCTATTATGCTTTACAATGTGTGTGAAAACCGAACAAATTGCACCCTTTTGAAAAAGGTCACGACCTCACAAAATGCATTTTTACTTTGTGTTCATTTAAAATGGTATGTTCATTTAAGGTGGTGCTTACAAAGCTCTCGAATCGAAACGCAAAATGAAAAACATAATAAAGCCATCGCCAGATTCTTGTGCGAATGAATCGATGAATCACTATGATTGCCGGCCCGGCCGCCGCTTTCTGAAGTCACATGCACCTCTGAGACTGGGACCTCAACGATTATTCACTCCGCTGGCGATAATGATTGAAACGATTATCCACACGTCTGACATATGTGAAAACTTTGGAAACAATGATAATCAAAATTTCAATGTATATATCAAGGTATGACTGTGTTACTATGGGTATCGATGTCAAATGAAAAGGTACTTCAGTTTTATGCTCCAACATTCTGGCAACAAAGGTGCATTTCTAGATTGTTCATTATATGATGACCACAACATCAATCCCCTTCTGACCAAGGGAAACCGCCAGATATCGAAGAGTTCTGCTGTGTAAAACTGATTCAGACAGGTTGTGTATAGCTGACCTAACTTGTGTATAACTGATACAAAACGGAAACATAGATACAATAGCGAAACTTATTGTGTATATAGATGCAAAAGATATGTCACATGTGTAGAGGATATGTCATTGAAAATTTGTTTTTTAGAGAGCTACTCCGACATCTTCACGATGAAGACGTCAACGAGTAGACCATGCAAAAATCTGCACAGACTGCACTGGCATTGTCCCTTCCACTCACAGAATGCGATCAATGAGAGACACAGACCGAACAAACGTCCGGCTCTGAATCAATCACAATCTTTGACACTGCGCAGTCCAACGAAAGACTGTTACTTTCAGAGATGTTGTAACAGTATAGGATATGGATACTTACGTAAAATTCAACTCATAATTCTGCTAGGTTATACAAGATTCAAAAGACTGTTACTACGCGTGTGAATGGCTTTTACTACGACTCATATAATGTCTTCGAGATTCGAATGAACGACATAATATTTGTGCTTTTCACATACTGTTATCTGTGTTAAACGCAGTGTTTGTACTGGTATGAAACGGGTTTTGTATGAACATACTGAAACTTTTTGTGTCGTGAACATACTGAAACTGATGCTCGGTAGAGAGAAACTTACGCTTCCCAATTCAGCCCTGTCCATTCTTTATCGAGATGTTCCGCTTTCATCTCCGGCATAAATGGCGGCGGTTTGGTACCGAAACTGGTGATCTCCGCGTGATATTTGCCTTGGTCCCGAAACGCGATACAGGGGGTCAGTCTGTTGCTTTCACCCGCCCAACTGAAGTTCGTGATAAATCCGGTACATTCCCAGGGGCCTGTTTTCGATGTCGAGGCAGACGTAGATGACTTTTTCTCTTTCGAATTAATGGAATTGATAGAATGACGCTTTGTTTTCCCATCTTCACAGACTCCTGCCATAGCAGCATCGTTTTCTTCTATTTCGGTTGCTTCTTCTTCGTGATTGTCCATTACCTCTTCCATATCGCCGTATGCTTCATCCAGATTCTCTTCCATATTTTCTTCTTCATCTCCATTCTGATTTTCGTCATCGTCTCCATTCTGATTTTCATCATCCTCTGAGCCATTCTGATTCTTCTTCTTCTTCGCCGCAGGCTTCTCATACTGTCTAAAAAACGCCAAATGGCCTTTGCAAATGTACATGCCTATCTTTCCTTTGAATTGTCTGAGATCCCGTTTCATAGGCTGTATATAGCTACCTGCGACCCTCCTGGGCGATTCCTGGATTTTCGTTTCTTTGATGACGGCGCCGGTATCTGGTGAAAAAGTGACAGATGATTTACCTCCCTGGTCGAAATCCACGATGGCGAGGGAGAGATTGTCGGCGTTGCGGGTTATCTGTGGTTTTTTATGGAATGGAATTTCGAAAACGATCATGATCTGTCAAATACTCGAACTTGCATATTCAAACTTTTGACATAGAAAAACAATCTGCAAAACAAAACATGTTTTTTGACATTCCACAATGTATGAAACAAAACAAATACTGAAAGTCCACCAATACTCAAAATCGACCGTCTATACCGTCACCTCAATATAGCATTCAATTTCGTCGAGTTTCGCTTTATCTATCGTTGACTTCGTGTAAGCTACCTCGTCCGGAGCCAAAACCTCTTTAATAGCCGTCCACCTCGCAAAACCCGACTTTCTTTTGAACAAAAAATTGCCGCATCTATTTTCGTTCGCGCGATCCCTCGGCAATCTAGCCGGCAATCGGAATTCCAAAATCGTTTTCAAATGCCTCGCATACCTGAGTTTCCAGTCTCGGGAATTCAAAACGGCTTTCAATGATAATCCGGTGTTTCTTTTCTCGAGTTTCTCAAGAACTTTTTGTGAACTCTTGTCTTCGATCGAAATTTCTGTACCAAAAGCATCTTGTACCATGATACCGTCGAAAATTTTTTTCCCCAACTTCTGCCAAACATCGAAGTGATTGTTCGTTTCCAGAGCTCTTTTCGAAATGCAATCAAACGTGCCGGCGAGTTGTGGGTCGGAATCCAAAAAACCGTTATGGATCAACAGTTCATGGACAAAATCGAAATTGTCACGCACGAATGTACTGCTGCACGATTTGGATTGGTTTTCGTCGGGTCTCATATTCTGCGAGATTTTTGTCCCGGATGATCCATCTTCTTCTGCCGATGACGATGAGGAGGTGAAATGTGCGGTGTCTTGGCCCGCAGAAGATCCGCCAGCCGTTGTCGTGGAAGAGGTTGCGGTCAGACCTGGTTCACAGGAATTGCCAGTGAGAGACGCGGCCGTCATGACTGACGAGATAGACGAAAATTTTTCCAGCTTGCCGTAATAAGGCGTTGTGTCGTAGTCTTCTGTCGTGTCATCACTTCTTCTTCTTTTCAGTTGGAAAGCGTCCTCTCGGTCCTCACGCGCCTTTTTCTGTCGTCTATCCGTCCTTGATCTAACCGCGTCATCACGGTGATTCGTTTTTCCTGCGATTCTTCGCGAGGCTCGGACTTTCGGAGGTGTAGAGTCGATGTCCATCGCATTTTCTTCCTTGCGCATAGAGTCAATATCTTGCGAGTAACAATCCTGCGAAGCACCCATCATGTGCACGTCCTCGTTATCGGAGCTGGTTCTGTCCCCTGATGAAATTTTCGAATTTTTTCTCGAGCCTGAAGATGCATCTCTCGACCCCGAAGACACATGATACGTCGAATGGTAATCATGCTGGGACTCAGCGTCTGAACTGTTGTGATTTGAGTTTCCATTTTTTTCGACGACACTTCCAATACTGTTCATTTCGCCCATCAATACGTCGAGATCGTCTGAGATACGCAGAATGTCTGAGACACCAGTTGTTTCGGTCATTTTGTGTTTTGTATGCACTGAAGTCTGAGCAGTTTTTCTGTTTGCACTAAAGTCTGAGTATTGCCCGGTATCTTGTTCTACGTTTCAATCCACCAAAGCTCCACTCGCAATCCACAGGTCGAACTCTTTTCTACCCAAGTTCCCTTTTCTACACAACCCTTTTCTACGTCCTTTTGATTTTTTGTTTTTGTAAGAGAGATGTGCCACATTGACGGGCGAAATGAAAGCCAAAACGTCAGCTCTCCGAGCTGTCATCAGCTCAGTTGTCCTCAGCTCTTCGAGTTGTGGAAGCATTGACTTTGCGATCTCTGAATGCGTCATGATATCTCGGTATCTCGAGCAATCCTCGCGATGAAATCCAACATAACGAAACTCTTGACCCTCCTGCTCAGCCACCACAATGCATGAAAAGTCGGCAAAGGTTCTCAAATCTCGTGCAGAATCAAATGCTCGCAGCAGCTCATGCAGAATGAAAAGATCCCTCTTGAATGAATGAATGAATGCACGCAGATATATCCGCAACATCTCGACGCATCTCGTTTGATACTCTGAACTCAATTTTCGGAGAGCAAGGAACACGGCCACTCAGAAGGCAACTCAACTCAATTCATTGCTCAATGAAAACAGCAGATTACGTCGCTGAAAATGTTGACCCTGACGTTTATGCGTCGCCCGAAGGCAAAAATCGGAAAACCTCCTCAGTTTGTTAGCAACTTCGTTCAACGAATCGTTGACAATAATTCGAAATTTAGAAAAAAAAAAATATCCACGATTATCGAGAGATATCGTCTGCCATCGGCACACCTTTTTGATTAATTTGAGATTTATCAATACGCCTTTTTGAATATAACTCCTGTGGATAGAAAAATCGCGAAGAAAAAAAATAGACTTCAAAAAGTATATCGAAATGAAAAGCTGAAAACTGCTCGAAAGAAACCTCGTTTGGAACTCCCAACGCTGGATGGATTTTTTTGATTTTATCGTGAACTTATTGCCAGCGGATATTCCTGAATGAGCACTCCCATTTGTAATTCGATTCGGATTTCTATTCAGAATTTGGCTGGCAGCAATGAATATCGAAACAATACTGGCAATCCGCGTCGGAAACTCCATCTAAAAAAACTTCAGCTAAAAACAATCTTCTAAAATACAAAAGCTAGACAGTCTCACATAGAGATGATAATCATAGACGCAATTTCTGCGCAAAATTATCAGAGGCTTTCCAGACACATGGTTACTCAATGATCAATATTTACACACGCACGAAAATATTATGATATCATCAGATTCGCATTTTGAAATTCTCACTTTTTCAAATTATCTTCCTTTCTACCATTTTACTCCTGGCATGCCAATGTCACATCGATGACGCAAACTATGCGTAGAAAAAAATTCTCAAACTCTGAGGCCATTTTGGGTATCACTCCTCTTCAAGCGCGCAGTCTCTCTGAAACAAAGATCATGCCTAGAGAGAAAACGCCTCCATTTCATTCTTCCTCCTTGATTTTCGGTCCCATCATCCACAATCCCACTCCACTCCCTGTCCTGTGACAGTTCCGACAATTAGTATTACTCCAAATCACTGCCCACCAGGCCCATCTAAACGATATCGCCAATAATACCTTCATCCTCTCCGTTTTCGTTCACATTTCCAGTTCCAATCTCAGACTTTTTCACATTTTGCTTCTGGATCAAAATTCCTCCCACCTTGCTTCCCCGTTGCCAGCATCGAATCAAACCGAAAACGCCGAAGAAGACGAAAACCGTAAAAAATAATAGGCTGAACATGTCGTTGTTCCCGGTGTTGATCCGGACTGAAGGCGTCTCGATGATGCCGGTATTTTCTCGGCCAACAGTTTTCTGGACTTCCGACTGCGAGGCTTTTTGGAGGAAGCTACGTGATGGATTTTTGACGGCCCCGGGTCTTTGGAACTTTCGAGGCGCAGGCCTGGCCATCGGCTTTACCGGCGACAATCCAAAGTCAAACGATCCGAATCCTCCGTCAAACTTAAACTCAGGTGGTGGTGTCCCTGATACATCAGCATTTGGATGCTTTTCAGGTGTCATCCGATCCGGACTCCCTAAAAACGGCTCAGGTGTCCCCGGAATAGGTTCAAACTCGTTGCTTCTCCTCGGTTTCTTTGTCATCATCCCTTCCAGATCGTCTTCAATACCGACACGTTTACGGTTAACGATGTTATCAATTTCGTTATTGTCATTCGTCTCAGGATCCAACTGGCCATCTCCCGCAAGCATTTTCTGAATTTGGCTATCCTCATGCGCTTGCAGTTCTGGCTTGCGAGTGTCGGGAGGTGCCGCAATTTGTTGAGTCACTGGAAGACTGGGTATGGAGCTGGGACGATGCCGCTCCTCATCTTGAGGATCGGCGCCGACATCTGGCATGCCAGTTGACATACTATCAGCGGACGGACTGTCAGAGGCCGAATCCGAGTAATTGTTCTTTCCCCTGAAACCCGGCATTTTTTGGAGAAATCTGCACTATCGATACGAGATACTGAGTTTATCGCTGAATATGGGTCTTATGGACGTCCAGTCACAATTTTCGGTAACAAATGTTACTCGCTTTATTTAGACGTTGTCTCTGCAGGAAAAATCGAAAAGCAGATGGTTAATCCAACAGACCTTCGATTTCGAAACAATCTCCAATATGCAAGCCTCAGAGTCAGAACGTCCAAGCTCTCAAAAACAGTCTACAAAAGCTGCATGCTAATCGCCCTCACCACACAAAACACGGAGACTCAAGACATCAAACACGATATTCATAGATTTTTTTTTCGAACACAAACAGCGCGCCACCAATATACCGATATCAGCAGGCTTTTATGGAGATCCCAAGGATATCTGAGGCACTGAATGATATCTCAAAACATCAATTTGCACCCGTCTTTCAAATTTTTACACACTGTCACATCTAGAAGACTCTGATCAAACCTGAACTCAGGCCTCGTTTCGTTGCTTCAACCTTCATTGCTCTCACAACAATCGGCAACATATTGCCGGCTCAATAACCTCACTGAATTTGGAAAAACGTAATCCAAACTCTTGATATTTTCTCAAATTTTTCTAAATCTAACCTGATATTTGCTCAAATTGTCCTAAAGCTGATATTTCCTTCTAAACCTGATGGCATCTGATAACTGATAGCTTGAACCTGACTTCGTTCCTTCTGACGAAATAGCGTCCTGACAGACTATTTTCCCAACAGACTATATTTAAGCCATAGCTTCTCAACAATACCCAGAGTCCTCATTCAAACCATCTCCTTATAAGATCGTCGCTATAAGATCGTCCTTTCTTAAAATTCTTGTGCCCATTGATACCACAACCTTACAGGCTTGCCCATTGTGAGTTCATTCTTTTGATACCACCATCATGATCTTGAGTCTTGACACTGTCACGAATAATTATAGTCCTCCTATTCGGACCTCCATACAGACTTCCTCCATGTATAGGTCGCGAGGCTAAAATTAAAATCCACCACATCCCGAGCAAATCTCTGATACCACATCCCGAGCAAATCTCTGATACCTGTCGAAGAGATTTGGAACTTTCCAACTGTAAAACAACGAATCATCACCACTGACACCACCTGAATTCAATTGCGCCTGAACTATAATCAAAATATCCTCCGTAGGTCCTGAATTGTAATTTGTATCCTCCATATGATACATCAGGACCAAATCTTAGACCGAATAACATATGATGAGACGACTCCTCTGATTCTGAGTTCAGATTTCTCACATAACACACACCCCTTGGCCGAAGAATTTTCAAACTTACCAAAAAAATTCAAAAGAATAGATTACAGATAACAGCTACAGGAATCACTAGATCTTTCCGATTCACCAGAGTCACCCTTCAAATTTTTACCAAGTCTAAGTTTTCTTGAGCTTACTCTAAGTTTTCTGAGTTTCTTGACAGATTTAGTACCAATCACACCCTACATTCGATCAAATATATTCCTGGTAGTTTTGACGATCGTAGCTCATTGACTATGAACTTTCTTGTGATGTATGATCCCTGTAACTATGGATACTCAGGATACTCAATCAGACTCATGACTGTAACGAGAACAATGTCATTGAATGCTTGACAAACTTGATTCACAGTCACTGTCCCTCACGAGGGCCCCGATAGGGATCAGATTCAATAACGAACATGAATGATGGACCTTGATTCAGATTTTTTAAGTCATTCTTAAGTTTCAGACTGAAATCCAGTCTCCTTCCTGGGCCTTGCAGATTTGAATTCTTGCAGTGTTGCAGACCCGGACCGGAGACCCAAACTTCATCATCTGGAAACTTTTCTTAATTGAATTGAGTTAGTTCATTTTAACCGTCGCGGAAAATGATGATATGTCATGATAATATAATCACGGCCTCAGCCTGGCACTTAACTAAGCACCAATAGAATCACTGTGTATTGTGTATCTCTACCGAAAAATAGAACAAAAACAGCTTAAGAAGTTTAGTGCTATTCATCCACATTTTCTCGAGGATTTATTTTTGCCTTGAACGCCGGTCCTTACCGACGAGTAACGAATGCAATCGAAACTGAATCCGGTAGATAATTTGAGCAGATAACTTTTTCCAAATTGCCTTACGAACTGAATCGGCAGAGAATTATTTTTTATTTTGTCTTGAGAAAACGACTGAATCTGACGAAGAAACTACTTCTGAATCTTTTTGGAAAAATAATGACTGACGGACTTCGATTCAAGATTTAGGTCGTACAACAACACGATTCGGAATATTGGTTTCAAACGAGTCGGACCGCCGAAATCAAAATCACTCCGCTGTCTGGATTATGATCGGCAAATGACCCTCACACTCAATTTAGCTAATCCGAATCCATGTCGGAATTTTTGGCAAATTTTAAATTTTGCGAGAATGAATTTTCACGTGGCTCACACCACGAACCGTCTATCCGGAATTGGAACTTGAAACGAATCTTGGAATCTGATCGCAATTCAGAATGATGTTTTTTTTTCTTGCGGCAGAATGACATCCAGATAGAATCATTACTGCAACTGCTCAAACAACAATGCATACTTGACCGTGAAATTAAACTCCAATACCGTACATCACCGTGTGAAGAATTTAAATTATGCTCATTACCAAGGGCCTGGACTGGCCGAAAAAATAATAGACACAAACACATCATGAAGATACCAGACGACAACTAACCGACCATAGCCGACTGGTCTGTTTCGAATCTTCTGATTGATTGCAATGGAAATCATTATCTCGCGATTATATTCTGGCTTCCGTTTGCAGACAATGATATTTGCAAACGATTACGACAACTTTTCGAATTGTGAATCTAGATTCGATATGAGTTTAACCTAAGTTTCCTTGAATACAGATTCAACATGAGTAACAGACTCACTCAACATGAGTTTTCTAGCATGAAGGGCTCCATAATAAAAGCCTTTTTTCGCAAAAATTTTAATGATTGAACTACTTGACCGGGCATGTCACATGAAAAATGAGACAATCGTTTGGTCTGGAAATCGAATTTAAGAGATTTAGAGACACGCATACAATATGACCATGACAATCTGTATCCAATATGAGATTTAGAGACACCATGGCAATGATGGGATTTTTTCAATTGAATAGTTCATGATTTGAATATTTAATTTAAACTTATTAGGACCATGTCAATGTCATTGTGAAAAAAAAAAATTAAAATGTCATCGATTCATCGAATCTTGGCGGGGCTTTTTATTTCATAACTTCATTCAAATCCTGTGAAAAAATCAACTGCGTCAATTTAAGCTTTATGATTTAGATCTGAGATTCTGCATCTCTGCAATGCCAAGACTTCTACATCGTCTCTATAGCATGTTCATGAATACAAAATGACTCCCTACTGGGAAAAATGTGAGGAAGAAACACGATTTGAAAATTGAAATGAATGAATCCAACTGGAGGAAATCTGACACCGATTAAAATTCTAATAGATTGAAGTTTTTTCTGATCGAACGAAATCAAAACGACGTATTCAAGATCTGCATGGAAATTAAAGCGAACAACTAAACCCATTTTGTGTACAATCATTGTCACTGGCACCATGAGTCGATAACTTCCCGGCTGGAGAGGTCACACTTCCGACCGGAAAACCCTCCTGACCATTGGAAAATCGATATGGAACACCACATGACAACGATTTGAATCTTGACTGAAACCTTTTCCAACTGGAATTCCAATGACAACTTTTCCAATTTCCTATTTTGCCATCACTGAGGAGAATCGAGATCCACGACTTGAACTTCTGGATCCGCGTGACCGCTGTCTATTACACTATCAAACATCTTATCTGGGTCAAAAGCCCGCGATGGAGTCGAGGGCCTCGGAGTTGAGGGGCTCCGAGCCCCTCGATTGTTGGTCAAATCATTATGATTTGAGAGAGCGGAGGCGCTTGGCATTGCAGTGTCTTGATTTAGTCTTGCAATGTCCAGCTGCTGTGTATTGGTTTTCAGCTGAGTCTGCGGTGTGGCTATTGAGAGTTGCGGCGTGGCTATTGAGAGTTTCGAAGTAGAATGGAATGAGGGGCTGTCGTTCGACGACTCAAGCGCTGAACTGCCAGATTCGGATATCAAGTCTGTCACGTCGTCAGATTCATCGTCGGGCTGTTTTGACCCTAAATTAGAGAGTGCAGAATGATTGGCAGCCTGAAGTTTAGCAATCTGATTGCTGCTGGCGATGAGTGTAGAATTGGCAGCCTGAAGATTCAGCGTAGAACTTGATGAACCCGCTGAACTTCGGAGTTTAGCTGGTGAGTGTTGTGGAGAAGACGGCCACCATCTGGACTGGCCAATAGGTCTGAAGTTCAGTTGGTCTGACAGCTTGTTTGCCAAGCTTGACAGTTGCGTGTTTGCCAGGATTGTCCGTGCCTTCAAGTTATGGGATGCCCCCGCATTATGATTCACAGGGAATTTAGTTCTGCGCCTAGTAAATGGTCGAGGGGTTGGCTCGGTGGAAGCATTACTGGGGGCAATACTAGGCGCATTGGATGACTCCGCTTTCGATTCTTCAGCGAGTCTTGATTCCGAATCACCTTTTGTCAATGCGTCTTGAAGCAGCTCTGTAGGTAGCACGCGCGAATGACTTCTGGTCAGACTCTGATTTCTCACCAGACTCTGATGTCTGGCCAGGCTAGAGTGACTTCGTAAATTATTACTTTGTGGTCCAAAAACTGTCATGGGCCGCACTGCTTCTGCAGTTGGCCTCACTGCTTCTGCCGTTGGACTTCGAGACAGATTAGAAGAATTTCGCGATGAATTGAAACTGGAGGAGGCGTCTTTCGGGGCGTCTGTCTCGTTTGTCATCATCCCCAAATGTGTTGACAGACTACTGGTTCGATTCAAACAATCTCCCGGACCTGGTAAACTAAGACTGGTCAAACTTCCGTCGGGTACACGACTCAGACTGGTCAGACTCCCGCCAGGTCTGAGACTTGTCAAACTTCCGCCCGGTACCCTACTCAAGGGCAAGGGGGAATGCAAGGGCGAATCTGGATATACCTTCGAATTAAATCCCTTGCTGGAGATTCTGGAGCCAAAATTCAAGACGCGCTTGCCATCAACGAGAGGAACTATTTCGATGTCAAGGATCCCTGCACTGACTGCCGAGAGTATTGCGAGTCGGACCACGCCAACGGATCCACACGACTGCGACATCATCTTTTCGGATACAGAAGGATCTTTCAGTTGGAAACGGCAGAAAGATCTTTGAGTCACGTACCTCAATGGAGAAACGATATCGGTTCTTCTCGAGAATAAAATTCAAATTGGAAAAAAACTCTTTTGTAATAGGTATGCATGTAATTTGTCGACTGATTGAATTCGTTGTCACTGACGACACCTATCAAATCAGTTAATCTTTTTTTGTTTTTGAATCTTGATTTAATCCCTAATAATTTTGAAAAAAAAAATGATACACAATTACAACGAATCAGATAACAGATTGGCCAGCTTGCTTTTTCATTCGAAGATTGAACCTCTTCAATGTCCTCACGACATTGAATCCAATCTAGGGAGCTGAATTCAATTTTTTTTGAATATCTCCTCGGAATTCAATTATGATTCGGCACTAGTCACGGTGTGCTGTATGAAATTTAATTATGTGACTTGTTTTCGGTGACTCACACTGTCGACCTGACATAAATTTATCGCGAACAACTCAGCTGTCAATCAACCCTTGTGCCCTCGGAATATGACCAATGAAACAGATTACCTTCAAATTTTTCTAGAACGCATTAGGATTCGGAAGATCATTGCCAACTCAAAGAAACTCACAAGTTAGTAAACTGCATGCAGAATCAGATACCTACCCAAAGAAGTCAAGAACTATAATTCTAACTGATCTTTGGAGATATGCAAATTTATTATTTCTGCGGCTTTTTCCATAGGCCCATATGAACATGAAAACACTGGAGAAACAGGCGTCAACAATAAATGAGATCTGATGACTGAAAATAATACAATTGGTGTCAACAACGAGAATAACTCAATTGGTGTCAACAATGACAATGACTGGAGTTTTGAAACTTTGACCGGGGGATTTCCGGGATCTACACCTGTTTGACACTGTTTCCTATATAGGATTTTCTTGTATATCGGAGTTTCCAGAGTTTTTTGAAATGGGTTTGATTCTATTGTTAGTTCAATTTAATTGTTTAGCTATCTCAAGTTTTTATCAGTGGTATATAGGATCCCATAGAGTCGACAAATTATCTAAGATCTTGTATGTCAATAAATCAAATATTTTCTTGAATATTTTTTCAATACTTTGCTTGAGAGTGTGGCCGCCAAATTCTGAAATTTGACGTTATTAAAACCGCTGCGAGAAATGGGAGAGAAAGAGAATGTGTGACAATTGCAATTTGTATGACCGTGACGACTCATGAGTCATCGCACATCGCGGCAGTTATAGTTTTTGCTCTTGAAATGGAAACTTTGTGATGTTGCGTATCAATGATAAACTTTTTCAATGGATAGAACTATCGAGCTATCGCATCCGCACCTGAAAAATATGGAAATCGCCTACGGCATCCGGACAAAAATAGGAAATGCCTCCGGAAAAAAGGGGCAAACCTGTATCAGATCGAAACCGCACGACATTTCGCTTCGCAACAAAAAAGGCTATCTGAAATTCTGACTTCGGAAAAAAATCGAAATCGCATCGCATCTGTCCAAAAAAAAAATCTCGCACAACGATCGCATGAAAAAGCGTATGAAGCATCGAAAAGAGAACATCGACCAGCTATAATGTGAAAAAAATCGCTTTCATGGGACAATATACAGGGACTCTGATCAGAGATTTCGATCACAAATGATTTGATTTGTACACAACAATGAATCTGAGAATACACAACGATCATCGATCTGAGAAACAGTTGCCAATGCTCCATCCACTGTCAACAGGCGCAATGGGCAAAGCAACAAGCACGTAAAACGTACTTATCACATAAACCCCGCCCCGTAGCTACTTCCTCTTCCACCCCTGACTCTTTCCGCGAATTCGTGGTAGCTCACAGTCACACCTCCACCTCCCTTCTCCTCAATCAGAAGATCCCAAAAGTTCCGTTCGATGACATCACCTCGATGCTGCACTGTTACGAACAAAGGCATATGCGGGAGATTCGACTCATGCCGAATGTGCTCGATGATTTGCGTGATCTGTTCCAGTCGACGATTTTTTTGGAGCGGGCCTGTGCTGACCGGTGTTTGTCCAATTGTGTGAGAAACCGGCGTCACTGGTAATTGTGCTTTTGGTGAGTTATCGCCTCCTTGCGATGAGGAGGGAGAGTCAGAACGCTTTGAAGTCGTGTTGTTTGAAGTCTTGTTAGTATTACCCATACCAGGCACCGTCAAAAGACCATGATTGTTGTTTAGATTGTTTGAATCTATATCAGCCCCACCACTCAGCAAAAGCGTCCCCTCGCGAACATCCCCAAACTTCGGAACTTCGGATATGTCGTAAACGCCGAAAATGTCACGCAAGAACCCAGAGGATATCTCTTCTCCAATATACAGAATGATTGAAAATCCGTTTTCGATCAAAAACGCGCCTTCTGGTGAGAGACATTGCCCTGATAGAGGCAGTTTTGTTGGCAATTTGCAATCTTGCAGACCCGTGGAGTCGTCAATGTAATATCCATGATCGGCTTCTAGCTCATGCACGGCGAGTAGTCGAGGTACGAAATAGCTCGCCGATTTGTCGAGACAGAGAGTTGCGAGCCGGCACCATACCGCGACACGCGCGTCGAAACGGAGGTGGGGACCTGATGGGGGTTGTGATTTCATTTTCGTGTCTTGCAATCAATGATGACAGAGAGAATCGGATAAATAACTTCAGAATCGGAGGACAAGACAGAATCGAATAAATGCATTTCTTTTTACAATCTTTGCGAATCAAAAACAAAAGAAACCACCCTACCAAGTATGATTTTAACAGAAAACAACAAATACCTGGTCCCCCCGCCAAAGCCGGCGATTTTAGTATTCCGAATATGTACAGGGGCAAAAACGCAAACAGCCCCTGATCTTCTATATGCGAACTGTTCTGCACGATATGGGCCGTCCGATTGCTCAACCACGTCCTTGTTTCTATCAGATTCGTCTCCGTCAAAGCCCTATCGACCGCTTGTTGCATCAAAATTTTGGACGCTACCTGTGGGTCGACGTTCTGCAGCAAATCCGCATGTGAGTTTGATGCTATGAGGGAGTACGTCAATATCCTAATCCTGCGTTCCGCTTCTGATGTCGTATACAACAATGCAATTTGAATGAAACACTGCGAGTCCACCACGGCGACGTTTTCTTCCGTCTCGAGGACTACAGAAAAGGTATAATCCTTGTGGATGTTTGGTACAGATAACAAATCTGGGCCCTTATCATTCGCGAAATGTCCATAAATCTTCGAAATTTTCCAGCCTTTTGAAACATTCACTCGCAAAATCGATTCCCAAGCCGTCAACCGCAAAATATTGTGTTGGATTTCTTCCCTTAGTTTGTTCCCTGATGTATTGATCGAGAAATTGTCGTAATAATTCACCTCGCCACCGGAGAACTCTGAGATCGATTTCATGCTCGCGAGGTCAGTATAACCAGTCGGACCAATACTTGCGACGAATAAATCGCAACTCATCTGGTTCTTCACCAATTCCAAAGCGAGATTTTTGTAGTCATCCGGAATATTATTTGATCCACCGGAGACTTTTTCTTGTTCCAACGAAATCGTTTTCAACAGATTAATTTCATCCTTCTGTTGCTGCAAGCGGGCATTATTTCGTTCTGGATGCAAAACTCCTTCTGGACCAGCGGTCGGAATCGTGCTTGAAAACGCTAGAATTTTCCCGCCAATATGTTTCAAGGTCATCAAACAAGCCCGAATAGCGCTGCCTAGACAGGATTCATAGATCTTGTTGTCTTTGTGCAGTTGCGGTATCTGGTTCAGAAAATTCAAGACTCTGTCGGCGTTTTCTTGCAACGGGAGCAATAATTCGTCCGGAAACGGGAGAAATATATCTTCCAAGTCAGCGATTACGACCATATGTGGCGTCGTGTGGTCGCCTCTGTTTGTTGGACTGTTGGACCTCATTGTTGCATTAGAATGAGAATTTACACTGCTCATGCTCATCGGTCCTCCCCCATTTGTGCTTGCTGCACTCGCTCCCATCGGATGATTTCCTATGCCTCCGCCTCCCATCCCTCCGCCGCCACTACTTCTCGCCCGGTTGCCATCCAAATCGTAGAAATGCAAATTTGCGTCGTAGGTTATGATTCCGCACAACGTTCTGTCGCCCCCCGGCACTTCGCCCGACAGGATGGCCTGTCGGATTCCCTGACATACTTCGTTGGTGAATCCACTTTGAATCGCGGTTGCCGATACGTCGATCAAGAATATGTAAGACGGCGGTTGCGGCGGTCGCAACATATAATCGCCGCTGGCCAAAACCTCAACTGCTCCCGTGCAGAGCTCCGGCCGGGTGTCGAGATCCAATCTTCGGTTGTTGGCATCGACGGGGGAGAAATAGACGGGGTTCGTGTCATTCACTGTGTCACACATGTTGCAGCGCCATCTCCGACCGGAATATTCGAATTGCACGAACGGATTTATATACGCTCGGCACTTCTTGCAGCGGATAATGGTTGTAGACGGAGCGGCGATTACTGAAAGCGTTTTCAAAGTGTTCTTTAGTGAAAATGTGAGACACTTCGTTTTCAAAAAATTATCAAAGTCGTGACCTATAATGATTCGAATTGATTTTGTTGTAAAAAAACAATTCTCATTCAAACATTCAAAGTATAAAAGTAAAGATACCTGCACTCTCATTCTTCGCAACCACTAGACTTTCGACTACTGGTATTGGTTCTTCCACATCCGCGAGAGGTTGCACAACTAATCCCACAGGTATTCCAATTTTCGTTTTTGCGCCTAAACTCTGTGGTAACCAATTCATACTCGCGCGGATAAAATTGGGACTGCAATTCAAGGAGTCTGCCCGAGCAGCTAAATCAGCCGCTGTCTTGCTCGCTTGATGATGCTGGTTTTGGGACCGTAGACTGTAATTCGTGTTGAAATTAGGTATTGCATTGAACATTGGGATATTACCACCCTGAAGATCATACTGTGGACTCCCATAATATTCTTGCTGACCTCTACTTCCGCCCATTTGACCGATGTTGTTTCCAGCCATAACATAAGAAGGACGGCCGGTGTCCCCCACCACATAGGAAGGACGGCTGCTTCCAGGGCGGCTACTTCCAAGGTTTTCGGCGCCGCCAACATAAGAAGGGCGGCTGCTTCCACCAGGAATCGGCGGTGGGCCAACGTTCCCATGCCCTCCAGGCGGTGGACCAACATTTCCTCCAGGCGGTGGACCAACATTCCCATAGATCGGTGGCGGCGCGGTGGAAGCGTAGCTGGGATCGTAACCTCCATCTTGGGGATAGTAACCTTCTGGAGGACCAGAATTGGGATCATAGCCTTGAGGTGTCACATAATTTGGGGCATAGCCTTCTGGAGGACCATAGTTGGGATCGTAGGCTTGCTGCGCATAGTTTGGATCGTAGCCCTCTTGGGGCCCTGGATAGTTGGGATCCTGAGCGTACTGTGGATCATTGCCACCACCATATGAGGGTCGTCCACTATATTGCTGCGACATTGAATCTTCTTACTTAATTCAGCCACGCACTGACACTCAAATCGGATCACTCTGACACCCAAATCAGATCACTGGTTCTTCAACCGCGCAGATCACATTGTTTCAGCAAAATAATCACTCAAGTTATTCTTGGATAGAAATATTCAGCCGTACAAAACATGTCAGAAAAAACTTGCCAGACAGGAAAAACATTCACGAACTTGCTTTCATCTCAACTCAGCCTCAACTTCAAACCTACTCACCCTGAAGAGTATTTCAGCTCAGCCTCAACTTCCAACTCGCTCTGAGTCTCTCGCCCTGAATTCTTCAACTCAAGTAAAAAAAATGTTTCTCACACAGAACAATGATCACGCACAATTTCCATCGGAATTTCATCAGACTGTCTTTTTGAAAAAGTGAAGCCTGGCATACCTTTTGAAACGGAGGTCAGAATGATTCCAACAAATCAGATTTAAGGCTGGGAAAATGAGCACTGGAGTCTGGATAGAGAATCCGGCTCGGTCAGACCAATCTTTCATAGTGTCCTTCCTGAGACTGTTCCGAGTCTGCTAGCTGCGCATAATACGCATCATTTTCATAATGCAAAAGGAACCCGTAAATCGGTATCGACATCGTATAAAACAAATATAATGGCGCCAATATCCCATCGACACCGAAATCCGCGGCATGAAATACAAGAAGATAAAGCAACGGGCAGAATAAAACCGCCATGTTATGGATACCGAGCATAAAATTCGATAACAACGGCTTGCGCTCGAAATTTTTCATGACTGTCCAGAAATTTTCGCCGAAGTCAGAGATCAAACAAACCAGGAAATGTTCGATGCCCAGGAAAATGAGAATACGCCGTGTAGGTTCGGCGAACTCGAGCCAATATGGGAAAAGAAGTAGGAAAATCAAATTCACAACCCATTCGTTTTGCCCGTTATTGAAATCGGAGATACGGTAGGGGAGCAAGCTGGAGTCTGGATTTTCCTTTATGATGCCTTTCTCCAGTAAAAAATTAATACGTGGCTCCATTATTGCGATGAGACGGTCCATCTCTGTTGTCGTCGTTGTGCTTCCAGCCGATGGCTCCAATGGCTCCTCCATTGTCGTGTCGTCTTCTGGTCCTCTAGTATTCAAATTGTGGCACTGGTTGATCAACCTCCATGGGCGGGCGAAAGGCTCTTGCTGTAAACCTCAATGATATCAGAAGAAGTCAGACAAGACTGCATTAGGGTACTTGTGTCAGGATAACAGATGACTTCAGGTGGCTGGATACAAGGTGGCCTGAAATCTTGTAAAATGATAGCATCTCAGTTCTCACTTTCACTGACAGAGTTTGCATCTCGTACTGGCAAGAACTCTCTTTGTGCAAAATTGTGGAGCTCGACTCAGTCTGTATCGAACGGACACATGAATGAATCTCACTTTGAGACTGAATCCCACAACTATGAGGAACACCAATCCAATCGTGTTATCCCGTCGCCCTACAATCTGAAATACAGGAGAGAGAAATCATGACTAAATAAACGAACAACACAATACAATGTAACAATCGAGAGACACAATGGGCGATTACGTAACATAGTTGAACTATACACTGTCACAGTTTCTATTCACAATTTCGATTCATCTATTGAACAACATATGATCTGTCAACTTTCGTTTATTTTTTGTTTCTGACATGCAAAAAAAAATTAAGTTGTCTCACACTGCCAGATATGTGGGCTGATGAACATTTTCAGTGCTCCTCCGGGGCTGAAAATCCCAATCAGTTCATTCAATCAAGGACTCCTTCCAGGAAATCCTAGGGAATAATCGAAAAAAACGCAAATGACTAGTAACTACTTGCATAGAAATCTCAGAGTTCTGTTGATTACAAACTTATACAGCGCTGAAATCAGAAATTACAAGGGATTGATGATCTGTTACAGAAAAAATTTAAATGTGTCTATAGTGGATGCATTTCGAAAAAGGAAATTTCAAATCAAACCTCTACATCAGATGCCAAAAAGCGATGAGGATAGCACCAGTCGAAAAAAGTTGTCAGACTACAACACCGGCTCTATGAGTCATACAATGATGACGATATATCATCGACTCACACACGTTCCAGGTCAGAAATTCAGATACATACAAAGGCCAATTTGAAAGTTCAAGACTCAATACACAACAACTTTTAGAAAGAATGGAAAAGTATTTTTCCAATGGATATGAGGTCTTCTTCTGCACAACACCGTTTTGTGATAAGTGTTTGTCTTCTTTCTCTTCTGAGACAGCACCAAAACAGCAAAGGAAGTTTTGCAAATGCCGTCGTTATTCAAGCAGAGACATGAATACTTACTCTCCTGCCCGAATTTCTTCCTTTTCCCTTTCATCTCAGTACCTTATCCCTCCACCAGCCTGTTTCATTCTTGCCGCGAATTCTCCATACGAAATGTTCATGGTAGCTGATTTATCCTCTATCAGGCCTTCCCAGAATCTTGATTCTAAATAATCTCTTCTCCCCTGCACCGTCAAAGAGAAGTTCATGTATACCGAGTTGGATTCTAATCGAATTTCTTCGACAATATTGATGAGCTGATCTTTCTGTGGCGTGCCGTTCGGAGCGAGTAAATCTTCTTCATTCACTGTACCATCCACGGGAAGTTCGTTTGCGGAAGGGACCCCAAACCAAGCTTGGACCAAAGCGGGATCACATTCCTGCCCAACATAGCAAATGATGTATTCGCCGTTTTCAATCAGATAGGCACCGTTGTTGGCGAGTTCTTGCCCAGCCAATGGGAGTTTTTCCGGGAGTTTTATGCTGCCGGTACTAGGATCTTGCTGACCATGTTCAGCGGATAAATTATGAATAGCAAGCAATCGTGGGACGAAATAGTTTGCGTGCCGTTCACATGATATAGTTGCGATTCTCGTCCAATTTGCGGCACGAGCGTCAAACCTCAAATCTGGCCCTGGACCAATTCTCAAAGCTGGACACCTCAGAATTCCGAAAACGTAGAGCGGAAGAAAACAGAAGTTTCCTTGTTCAGCGATATGTGCGGAATTTGCCATTATCAATTGAGTCTGGGAATTGAGCCAATTCCTCGAATCTGGGATATTAATCCTCGTTGCTCGGTCGATGGTCATATGTGCTAATAACGAGGATGCGGCGATAGGATCGACGGATTGGACAAGTTCTTGTTGATTGTTCGACGCAACAATCGAATGAGTTAAAACTCGAATTCGTCGTTCGGCTTCGTGGTTCGTATACAATAAAGCGGCTTGGATAAAACACTGGTTGTCGACGACGGAGACCTGATTTTGATGAGGAGAAAAGACTTTCATTTTTTGAGTAACAAAGAAACTCAACTACAGAATCATGACCCAAAACAAAAGAAATCTCGATATTTTGAAGCCGCAAAACAAAATTTCAATCTCGATTTTCATCAACACACAAGAGTGCTCAAGAGTGAATAGAAATAGTCAATACCCCCTCCTCCATCTCTATGGTTATCGCGAAGTTGTAGTCTCTGTTGCAGTTTGGCATGGTCAATAAGTCCTGGCCCCTGACAAACAAGTGTCCGAAAAAGTGTGTTATTCTCCACCCCTTGCTTACCCTCACTCTCATGACCGATTCCCACCCGGTAAACCGCGTCAAAACATGTTTGACCTCCTCCCGCAATTTCTTCCCCATCGTCTGGGGTCTGAAATTGTCATAGAACTTCACTTCCCCACCGGTATCTTGGGCTATCATTTTCACAGTCGCCAAATCGATGTATTGCCCGGGTAAAGGAGCAACAAACAAATCACAGCTCATCTGCATGTAAATCAATTTCGAAGCGAATTCCGCGTAGTCTTTGTTTATTGGTTTTAGCATTTCAATTTCCTCGTTTTTCTGCTGTAATCCCGGGTTATTCCTGCCCGCATTCAAAGCACCCATGCCGCAGTTTGGAATCGACGCTATGAAGGCCAAAACTTTTCCGCCAACGTGTTTCATTGCCATATACGACCCCGTCAAAGCTGTCCCAAAACACGATTCTTGAATTCTTGTTTCTGCGAAGAGACTAGGGATGGTGTCAAGCAGGTCCATAATCTTCTCTTCATTCTCGCTCAGATTGATTAGCATATCGTCTGGCAATGGTAAAAAAATGTCTTCCAAGTCCGAAACGACGACCATTTGGGCTGAAGAAAGACTGGAATCCATATTATAGAAGTGGAGCGAACTGTCAAACGTCATAATTGAAACCAATGTTCGATCTGACCCTGACATTTCGCCAGATAAAATAGAATGCTTGATCGCTTGGCAGGTTGATTCCAGAAACCCGGTTTGGACAGCCGCCATTGAGGTTTCGATCAAAAATAAATAGACAGGTGGCATCGGTGCTCGTACCATGTAGTCGCCAGTGGCTATGAATTCGCAGGCTCCATTGCATAGCTCGGGTCGTTGGTAAACGTCGGTTCGGAGTCCGGTGTTTTGATCTACGGGTGAATAATAAGATTGGGCCGTTTCGTTGACGAATTCACACATATTGCAACGCCATTTTCGACCATTGTTTTCCCAGACCACGTAAGGGTTCATGTACGTTCGGCATTTGCGGCAGCGGACGATGGCGTTTTCTGTGTGGTTTGTTTTTTAGTTCAAGAATCGATCACAGATTGGGGCAAGGCGAGGAAAGATTACAGATCTCGTGCACTCGACAATGTGTGACTCAGAGAAGTTAGAACTGACAGAAAAATCATGGTCGAGAAGTGAAATTATCAATGATCAACTATGAA
>Ga0099797_100076_pt1 | contig 55946 bp, 46 predicted proteins | sample Uncmet_Sort48C_1_FD_89871 | JGI IMG/M metagenome (GOLD analysis project Ga0099797, IMG submission 89871) | Marine eukaryotic communities from CALCOFI LINE 67, Pacific Ocean - C012_Sort48C_1 | ecosystem: Environmental > Aquatic > Marine > Oceanic | place: Pacific Ocean: Monterey Bay | collected...
GCTTTTCTAAATCCTTTCTCTCTCTCTTGAATTTATTCAGCTGCTGGAATTGGAGTATGGAGTTGGAATTTCGAAGAATTTCGAAACTGAAATTTTGGGATCTTGACAAAGGATTTCGAACTTGAATGACGTGTATGCTGACTCTTGAAGAGTCTCGCTATCGTTGCGCTCCGTCTCATAGATCTCTAATTAATTTTCTTGAGGAAGATATCTTGCGATGTTCTCTTGTCAAAGAAAAAGCAATATACACATCTTGGATTCATCATACTCATCTTGGATTCTTGCGTAAAGCGTCTCATTGCTTGAAACAAACTGAAATCATAAATTGACTATCAAAATCAGATTCAATACTATTCATGACGTGGCTTGCCGATACGAATCGGATCATAAAAAAATAATCACATGAAAGCTCCTACCCATCGCGATTGAAAAGTCAATCACTAGAAAAAATCCAAACGCGAATAAACAACTCCCCCGCAAAGAAACGCAATGCCGTATATCTAATAAAGATGAGGTAGATATCAAAGCAAAAACGAAGCACGATACTCCTGCACAGAAAAAAGATAAACGCTTTGGCGCTGATAATTTCCGCTGTATCCTCGCGATGGTAATCCGAGCCTAATTCGCATCGTTCCTTCAGAATGGACCGTCGCCACAAGTTTCAAACTGAAAACGCGAGAGTTTCAATACGATGACATCAAGATCTCATAACAAGTAATAAAGACACGGCAGATATCAAAGCAACAACGAAACACGATACTCCTGCACAAAAAAAAGATAAACGCCTTGGCACTAATGATTTCCGCTTTATCCTCGCGATGACAATCCGAAACTAATTCGCATCGTTCCTTCAGAATGGACCATCGCCACAAGTTTCAAACTGAAAACACGAGAGTTTCAATACGATGACATCAAGATCTCATACCAAGTAATAAAGACACGGCAGATATCAAAGCAAAAACGAAGCGCGATACTCCTGCACAAAAAAAAAGATAAACGCCTTGGCACTGATGATTTCCGCTGTATCCTCGCGATGACAATCCGAACCTAATTCGCATCGTTCCTTCAGAATGGACCGTCGCCACAAGTTTCAAACTGAAAACGCGAGAGTTTCAATTATGTACGTTTGGCTGACGTTTTTCATATCATGAATCGCTTTACACATTCATGACATGGCTTGCCCATACGAATCGGATCATAAAAAAATAATCGCATGAAGGCTCCTACCTAGCGGGATTGAAAAATCAATCACCAGAAAAAAATCCAAACGCGAATCTGTCCTTCTGCCAAATTTATCTTGCAAATTGCCAAGGCTGTATATGATTGTCTCGCGCGACAAAATCTTGCAAGTTGCCAAGGCTGTATATGATTGCCTAAAAAGACACAAAATAAATAAATGAGATAAGACTCCTACCTGTCTCGCGCAAAAATAATAAAATCAGATATAAGATATAGGTCGATCACTGGACAAAAAAATCAGAGCGCTAAAAATCGTTTCCCTATCGATAAATGGAAAAACCACATTTGTTGTGGGGCTTGTTCCGAAAATCAGGGCACGAAGCACGGGTTTGCTCCGAAACTCAGGGCACGCAAATGATATCTTGCACGAACATTCAACTCAGATTGCGACTATAATAAGTTTCAAGCTGGATTAGCCCTGGAGTCGACAACGACAGTCTTTCTGGGAGTGTTTCTAATTGGGAATTTGGAAAGTCAGAGTCTAGACATAGACATCGTCTGAAGAAGGTGCGCCAACGTGTTGCGATCTGATGACTCAATGACAGTCTGAGTCAGCAGCCTGCGACGTCGGGCCAGCCTGCACTTTAGTTGCGATCACTCAATGGCAGTCTGAGTCAGCAGCCTGCGACGTCGGGCCAGCCTGCACTTTAGTTGCGATCACTCAATGCCAGTCTGAGTAAGCAGCCTGCGACATCAGGCCAGCCTCCACTTGAGTTGAGATCACTCAATGACAATCTGAGTCAGCAACCTGCGACATCAGGTCAGCCTCCACTTAAGTTGCGATCACTCAATGACAATCTGAGTCAGCAACCTGCGACGTCGGGCCAGAATAAACGCGGAATCTTTCTGACCATAAGAATAAGCGGGGAATCTTTCTGACCGTCAGACTGATGGTCAATATTGCGAACGCCAATGACTCTGTTCCAATTCCTATTGTGACTTCTTCTAACTTTTGGGAAGCCTCTTTATGTCATTCAGATTCTTTGTCCTTACACGACAGGGACAGGGACTCTGTTTAAATTTCTTTTCAATTTTTTGAATACCAGGGAAAGAGAGGGAGGTAGTATTTTTAGCAGGCGCTGATATTCGTGCTGTCGTAGTGACGACGAAGTACACGAATCGTTTCAGGAGCCCAGTTCAAGCGCCGAATTCGCCAGACTTAGGCTTCAGTCACGGTGACTGAAGCCAGCTGACTGTCACGCAGCTTTGACATTCTGTCTTCATGCTGTTGCAGAAATCGCCACAGATATGGTAGACCACCGATCCGCCAAACAATGGAAGACCAATTATGACTAATTTCAAGTCGGTATACATCGGAATTGGTGTATCCATTGGAATTGGTGGCGGCTGTGGAATCAGATTTATCCCCAGTTGCGGGAGAAGCGCCCAGCTTTTCCTCGATCGAAACAGATTCGGGACGCCAACGGTCGTCAAACTCCGATGCCTTCCATTCTTTGATAATGGACACAGCTTCCGGTCCCTGCAGCTCAAGGATCAGAATGTAGTGAGTGGCAGCCTTGTACGCATTAGAATCGACATCGTCACGAATCAACCCAACCTCAACCTTGTCCTCAACCTTGTCCTGCGCGGCTGGTTCTCGAAAACGCGTTACCGTCACAGGCTGTAATTGTATGTCACTGATTTTTGCTTGGGGTCTTTCGTTCAAGAAGAAGTTAGTAAGCTCATGCAGAATCCTGTCAGATTCGGAAGAGGCGAAGTCTGAACTTACAAGCTCACCTATTTCTTGCGCCCTCACGAAATGCGGACCCAAATACGACTGGAAAAACGATGAAATTTTCGCGGACAGGTCGTTTGGGTTTGAAATTGTTTTAGTGACAAACTTCTGCCAAGTGTTTTCATCGAAGAGAGCGTGGTGGGTCCAAGTTTGAGCGTTCTGGACTCCGTTCTGAACTTTTCGAGTATGATTTATTTTTCCCGCAGGATATTGAGGATGGCCCTGGGTCTCATGGCCCTGGGTCTTCCTCTCGCCCTGAGTTCGCCAAGCAGGCTTTTGTCTTTGGTCGGGCGGCAAACTTGTTGTGACTTTGCTCCAAGGGTCACTGTGAGCCGGCGGCATCTGATGCATCCAGGACCAAGGCGGCATCACACCATATGAATAAAACATGCCAGTGTGACTTGGAGGCATTAGCATCCTTGGCAATGGTGGTGGCATGCCAGACGACGGCATCGGACGATGTGGCAGCGAACTTGGAGTGGCAAGCATTGACATCCGCGATGGTATCGACATCCGCGGTAGTATCGGCATCCGCGATGGTATCGGCGGCGACCAACCAAATGCAGCCAAACCAGACAAACCCGGACCGGGACTCGGTGAGGACCTGGTAGTAGCGTAAAAAGTCTCGGAGGCGGCACTAGTTAAATCTCCGACCTCAAATTTGGTGGGCTTGTGACCAAGACCTCTGGACTTCAACTTGATGATCGCTGGCGCCAATGCTGGCACATTGTTGGATGCAACTTCGGGTGAGGGACTCCCATCACCTTCTGTAAAATCGCTAAAATTGACATAAAGAGGCTCTGTAGCATCAAATTTGTGACCGGCCGTCCCATCCGTTACACGGCGTTTAGGTTGTTGTGTAAGTTTGCTGTGGCGAATCAAATTCGACATCTGTTTGCCAAGTTCATCGTGACCTTGCAAAGCAAAGGCCACATATGAGGACGCCACGAAATGAACCAAAATCGTGCTTCCATGGACGACAACCCCGATTCTGTTACCCGTCAGAGTCATCATGCGATGTTCTAAGTTTCTGATGCCAGACAGGATTTCCGGTTGAGTCTGCCAATGCTAAAGATTGGATGCGTTGGAGAATGAATAGAGCGTCAATTTCGAATCTTTCAGAAGATTGCAAACCTGGAGAATTCAGTTGGAGTTCAATAATTGAGTTGGAAGTGACTGTATCACTGCATCTTGTGAAATGAGAAACATCACTGCATCTTGCGAGTTGAGGATCATACCTGTATCTTGCGAGTTGAGGATCATAGCTGTATCTTGCGACTTTAGAAACTTAAGTTACGTGGCCTGCGAATGCCAAATGGTCAGACTCTGAAAAAAGCACAGAAAATCACAATGAAAGCCCACATCCTGAATAAATTTAAAGCGACAATCGCTCCTACCTTTTCCAACCAAATAAAAGGCGGTGACAACATAATGAAAGGCGTTTGGAAAATCAGAGCCCTAAAAATCGTTTCCCACCAGAAATCGAGAAACCACAATTGAGAGCGTCGTTTTGATGATTTCTTCACCGACTTCACAACTATCTTCGGACTTCCAAAACTGCCTTCATTTCTGTTTTGGAAAAGAAACACGACTCACATAAGTTCTCTCCGCAGGGATCTACGGCTCCACTCATCGCTCTCAGACGTGGACGTAGATACTGGCTCCACTCACCGCTCTCTCAGACATGCACGTCATGAACAAAGATACTATATCCCCCTCGCTCAACTCTCTTGAGTCATTCTTTTTTGATAGAACGCCACTGGAATAATTATACTTACACGACAGAAAACCCCACTTGAGTTTAGAACTGCATAAATTCGCCGCCAAGACCCGGCGCATTACTCATTTGTCACGTGTCTGTTTGTTTGTTGTCTTCAAATGATTCAGAACGCTCTTCAAACTTCAAAGCTCAGAATCCAGACTCTGCAGTGCTGGGCCTTCCAGATGCTTTTTTGGATGTACAGTTTACACTGACTGCCACCCGGACGTCGACCACCGCCGGATGAGTTCTAGAAACACGGCGGATGAGTTCTAGAAACACCGTCTAACGAACGGGTAACGAATGACGAATGACAAATCATTCAGGCGCAGGACAGTGACAATGAATCACAGTGACTGAAAGTCACACTCGTGACTGAAAATCACACTCAGAGACTCAACGATCATCGGTAATCATTGGCGAGAGAAATTCTGTTGGACTCAAAACTGAAGCTGGACCCAAACTCACCTTTCTCACGTTTTTCAACATTTTACTTTACTTTACGTTTCAACAATTTGAATTGACGGACACCATGTGGACAGATACAAACACACTTGTTGTCGTATCGAATACTTGCTCACGCTCGTCGCATTTTACTCAGAATCACAATGAAAGCGCTTCACTTTCAGTTAACAATGCTTCGCTGCTGCAGAAATGATTATGAGTCTACTGCCTTTAGGATATCGTCAACATCCTGTTGGCCGTAGCAGCGGTAAAACAGTTAATCTACACACGCAACTAAGCACACGCACTCAAGTACACGGAACGCAGAATTCTGTTGCCAGAGGATTGTAACTGTGGCCTTTGCGCTTGATGCGAAGGTGGGTCGCTTGGCGACATTTAGCTGTGTTGCCGCCATGGAATATCTTCGAGATTTCGTTGAACTGCGAATTCTGAAGTGTTTTCTGAACGACGTTGTCGGGCCCGACGTCTAGATATACAGTCGGCACAGATCTCACCCCCTTCCCGGCAATATAGTAATTGAAAAACATTTCTCCCAGGGGAGAATCTTTCATTTTCTCTGTGAAATTGGCAAGGCAAACACTATTGGCTCCAGGACTGTTTTCGACTCCCTCATCATTCTGAATCTCATCAATGTCCCCAGGCTTCGATTCCCAATCTCCGTCTTCTTTCCGCTGCACGAGCTGCCACATACCATCGGTGTACTTTGGCTCCGAAGATTCACCGTCGGGATTATCAGTGGAGTTATCACCCTGTTTATCCGAATTAGCAGTGGCGCTGTCGTCTGGATCGGCAGGGCCGTTGCCCAGTCCGGACTCGGCCATGGGGCCATCTGGTTCTGACGCAGCAGTATCAGCGGGGACTTTGGCCATTTTAGGATCAGCAGAATTATGGGCCTCAGAAGATATTATAGCTTCAAGCTTTGAAGCGGTGACTTTGGCCTCGGAAGATTTTGGGTCCGGAATCCAAGCCATGTAGACCTTCTGCGCAGATGTTTTCGCAATCCCACCCTTCAAAGACTCGTAGACCGTGGCTGAAAAACTTGGCGTGATAGAAAAATTTGGCGTGATATTGCGACGAAGACCGCGACTCATAATCCAGTTGCGGAGAGACTTCAAATTGATATTTTCCATCACACCAAGGGAGACCATATTCGCTTTTCGTTCCTGCTTCCTGCGTAAGCAGCCAGTCTTTTATGTTCCACTGACAATTCTGTTTGGGCTGTCGATGCTTTGTCGAGCGCGTTCATGTTTTCCTCTCTCTTATACATTTCCTCCAAATTTTTTGGAAGACTGTTCTCCAAGGCAGCCACGTCTTTTGTGCGTTTCTCTTTTGGCGTCAGAGCCTGCACTGCATGATTGGGCGATAGTTGCAGTCTTTCTCTGTTTGAGCTGGTATGAGCATTCAGCACCCCTTGATTAGGGCTCACCGATTTTCCCTTACAATACTCTGGCAAGTTGGACGGTAAAAAGAGCGCCACCGTTTTGAGTTCCAGACTCATCTTACCTATCAGCATCATCTTGCTTGTCGATTTGCTCAACATCATTTTATCGTGGGCAGACTTTACTTCAGATGGAAATCGTTCCAGTCAAGAATTATCTGTGTACATATGCTGTCAAGCTTCGGGCTGTCAAAAATTCAAGCTGTTTAGCAAGAAATTCAGAAAAGTTCTTTGGTTTACGTCATGCGACATGTTGCAAGCCGTTTCTTGTCGAAATGTAATCTCATGCAGCCTGTACTTCCATATGTTTCTTGTCGAAAACTTAGAGCAGTCCAAAATTCTTGTCAGAATCAGATACATTCAACCTGCTTCAGGTCTTGTCAGATGCATTCACCCCAAGGGAAATAATTCGCAAAAAAGGAAAACGCAATGTCTGGTATAAAAAGAAAACGCAATCATATGGCTCATACCAGTTGAAATCTCTTGAGCGGGTCGCTCAATCAGAATCTGAACACGACTTCCACATGTTTCTTTTCACAAAAGAGCTCAGAAATCAACGCCCCATGAACGACCCTTGAAGCTCGAAGACAGTGACTGTCATACCCGCTTGTAGTGCCCGAATCTTATGACAGCCACCGGTCGGACCAGGATGAATGTTCTGTGACTGATCGTAAAACACATAAAAATTTAAAACGCCTCGAATTCCCGTACTTTTGCACTCTTCTGACCTAAATTCGCACGATTCCTACCTAAATTCCACATTTTCCACACATGTGCAGCCTTTTACGCCTCTTTTAAACCCATTTTTCCCCCAAAAATTCCACTCAGAGACGAGAGAGTCTCTGAGAGAAAACTTTTCTTCCAATTTCCATAGGGAAGTTGACACACAAGACGCAGCCGAATCACGACACACACCCAATACGCAATCGAATCACATCGCATTTCAGCACCTGAATGATGAACCACGACGTATTTCAGTTTTTTTTCGAATCTTTGCCAACGATAAAACAACACGTCATAATATGACCCTCTCAATACCTACGGGAACAACGACGAATCTTTCGAAGTTAAAACCTAGCCGATTCCGAACAGTGACAACGAATTTCGAAGCGTGACATATCTAAAAAACCTTTCTCCGCCCACGAAGGGTCTTCTCCGTGGACCTCCAGAAATAGCATGTCCGTGGACCTCCACACATTGTTTGCCCGTGGGCCACCCAGAAATAGTCTGCCCGTGGGTAACACTGATTCGCCTGCTGAGACACAAACAGAATTCAACTCTATTTCAGTTTGTGTCTCGTATCATTTGTGGGCCTCAGCAACAGACTCATTCCGTATGCTTTAGTTTGCGCCAATCAGGACTGTAGTCTACTTTTAGTTGCTCCTGGACCTCAGTCAGTCAGTCAAATCCACGCCCACTGTCAGTCAGTCACATGTCACAGACTGTGTGTGCCGTAGGCTTCCTTGCAAGCAAGGCGCTCCACGGTAACAACTTACTGAAACATCTTCAAGAAACAACTTGAATGGAGGAAACAGCTTGAGGAAACAACTTCACAAATCAAGAAATAATATTTCCACAATTAAAATTCGAAACCATAATCCTATGCAACTAGCCTTTATGAAGTTCCAATATGAGTCGTAGTCTGTTCATCTATGATTCGCCATGTCCATGATACTGCTGGCAATATCGTGATACTGCCAAAAATATACACGCAACTTGCAATCGTTTTTTTTTTTTTTTCTTAAATCAAACTGTAATACTACATCAATTACAAGAAACGACAGGAAACGCATCTTCTGTTTTGCAATTACTACGTACAAGATCAGCCGTATGATCTTGTCTGCAATAGCAATCACTACTGTCACTACGGCATCAAATTAGTGAAGCTCTTGGCTCAGACTCATCGTCTTGGTTACGTATGTCTTCAATTGTGTCAGAGTTCAAATGTTACTTGAGTATAATATTGCTCAGAGTTGCCAGCAGTGCGAAAAGCCCACACGTGACAGCCACATCATGATCAGTATCATCGTCATCATTTGGGTAAATTTAGCCCACACCAATAAACATAGGCCAAGACTTCGGCTATAAAGTTATGATGTCAAATCGGACAGAATAGAGCATACAGAGATTGCAAATGCCATCTAGTTCTTCTCTGTTCCAAATCCGAATCATGTGTGTAGAGATCAAGTGACAAGTTTGAAATTTTTGTAGTTCTCATCTGTTCTAAATCCGAACCATGTGTGTAGAGATCAAATGACAAGTTTGAAATTTTTGTAGTTCTCATCTGTTCTAAATCCGACTCATGTGTGTAGAGATCAAATGACAAGTTTGAAATTTTTGTAGTTCTCATCTGTTCTAAATCCGACTCATGTGTGTAGAGATCATCTGAAAAGTCTTAAATTTTTGTAGTTCTCATCTGTTCTAAATCCGACTCATGTGTGTAGAGATCATCTGAAAAGTCTTAAATTTTTGTAGTTCTTTTCATTGCGAAGTCCTCGCTTTTTGTGTAGAGATCATATGTCGAGCTTTTTTGTAGTTCTCTTCTGTATGATGAAACTCGAAGCATGTGTGTAGAGACCATCTGCGCTCTCTATCTATTTTCTCGCGGCATGAAGTCAGCCAGCTAAGTTTTTTGTCGTTGTACTTTTCTCATCATCCTGCTTTGTCATCGTTGTTTTCTCATTGCTCTTCTTTCTTACTATCCTTATTCTGTCGTCGTTTCTCCATCATCCTCCCTTGTCGTTGTCCTTCTCCAATCCTCTTTGCTCTTCTTACCCTGTCATAGTTCTTCTACGATCCTCCTTACTCTCGTTATCCTTCTCATTGACATTCTCCTTATAATATCCTGTTTTCTGATTGACACTCTCCTCATCCTGTTTTCTCATTGACACTCTCCTCATCCTGTTTTCTCGTTGGCAGTAAATCTCCACTGCATTGCATTCTCTCCTGATTTAGCCATAGTCTGACTGCGTTGCATTCTCCCCGACGGCACCGCTACCATTTGAAATGGGCAACAGCCCAGAAATCAAACTCGTTAGCTGAATTCTTGCGGCTCCGGATCGTGGCACGGAACGCAGAATTCTGTGCTGTTCCTTCTGAGTAACTTCCTCCAAGATATGGCATTTGGGTCGCGGTAGCGCGTGATGATAACGTGGGACGTTGCGACGCATTTGTGCTGATGCTCTTTCGTGCGGTGGAATATGGCGTCCATCTCGGTTTTTTCATGATTTGCGAAACGAAATACATTATGGCCTCTCTTATCAGATACCCGAGGATCTTGCACAGGATTCCACCACCACCCACGGATGTAGTAGTTGCTCAGCATTACGCTCAGTGCTTTTGCCTTATTATCGTTCAGGCCCATGCCTTCGGCAAAGTTGTTGAGGCACTTTGCGATCTCCTCTTCGTTATTGTTGTTTTTATTCACTTTTTTCATCCAATTTGAGTCTTCGTTTGCGCTTGTCTGATGGGGGCGCAACTCCCAGTCATCATCAGCGGCAGCAAACCCAATCGACCACGGATTGGTATTGTCAAGCCCTTCCAACCACTGGTTGTGCGGGTGATTGTGAAGAAGGGTGTCAGCTCGACCCAATATAAACTTCACAGAAGCCGTGATCTTACCGTCGGGCTCAGTTACTGCATTGACTGTCGCAGTTGCTACTGGCACTGGCTTTGACTTTAGGTTTTCTTTCCCAAGATTTCCGAATCCGGGTACGGAGCTCTTTAAAATACCAGGGATACCTTTCAGGAGGCCACCCTCACAACATTGCATCGGCCAGAGTAGGAAGAGTGCGCATGCTTTCCCGGCAACAAATCTGAGACTGTCACTCGTCTTGGTTCGCCTACTTGGCTTGGTTCGCATACTTGGCTTGGTTGACATGCTCGGCTTGGTTGACATACTTGGCTTGGCTGACATACTTGGTTTGGTTGACACCATTGACATTTTTGAAATACTTGACACAGTTGGAGTGTTTTTGGAATGAATGGAAGATTTTGAATTTGTTGAGCTGAAGTGTGTGTTCGGAAAGTTTTGAGTGTTTATTTGGAGAATGGAAAATCTTGAATCTGCTCAACTGACAGACACGATGGAACTAGCAATCTTGAATCTGCTCAACTGACAGACACGATGGAACTTGTTTCAACAGATGTCGGCAATGGGACTTGTTGAAACAGATGCTGGCAAACGAGACGCCGGCAATCTGTAATGATGGACAGTTTCTCAATAATATTTGAATACTAATTCAAGTTCAAGTGTGTGTAGAGTGCGTGACTTGCAAAATAGGTTTCACTTTGAATAAAATCGAATGAAGACAATCGAGACCAAGTTTCTCTGCGATTTTGGAAGTAAGTGAGAAGATAACAGCGTTGAGTCTAGATTGAGAGTCAGGACAATTGGGGTCCAGGACGTCAAATGAATTCAATTGGCAACATCTTGCGAAAAAAATAAGTGACTTTTTTAGGAATCATCTCTCATCTCTCATCTTGTGAATAGTCTCGCATCTTGTGAAAAAAAGTAATCTTGTGAAAAGTCTCTCATCTTGTGAAAAAAAGTAATCTTGTGAATGCCAATGCGTCTCTCGCAAAAAAGTCATCGCATACTTTTCGCAAAAAAAAATGGAAAAAATAGTCCTGCTTGCCAGTTGGCATTGAATCAGCTCCAAAAAATCTTGCGTGTTACAGTTATAAGAACTGATCTAGTTAAACTTATGATCCACACAATGACAGGCAGAATAAATGCTAGAGCTTGAACATGTGTAACGGTCCACTGTCATTTCAGGACATCTCTAAGACTCCATGAATTCAGGACATCTCTAAGACTCCATGAATTCAGGACATCTCCAAGACTCTATGAATTCAGACTCCATGAATTCAGGACATCTCCAAGACTCCGAATTCCCACAATATGGAAGACTCTTGAAATAAATCCACTGCCTTCCTACGTAGCTCTGTACTCTTCCACACAGTTAATGATTCTCAGACTGACACTTCAGATTTTGTGCATGGGCTCAGAGGACAGGCGATCTATAACTAACAGACACGCGGCCCATTACTAACAGACACGAGATCTATAACTAACAGACACCTCTGAAACTTCGTAACGACGAAACTCTTTAAGTTTACCTCCTCCCCTGGAACTCTAGACTTGAATTCAGAATGTGGGCTACACTCATTCGGCTCAATGCCTCCGATTGAATTCCGTTTGTGTGTGTGTCGTATGGTTTACCTCACTCTTGAAGTTGATCCCTACTTCTAAACTCTGTCTCGTACTGTAACTATGGCACACCCCGAGTCACATATTGTATACCGTAATATACGAATGGTTAGTTTCAGAGAATTCAAATTGGGCAGAGTCAATTACTTCTCCTGGACGGTACCTTACTGGGCCGCTTGTAACTTTTTGAGACAACCTGAGCCTCTCGAAACAGCATTACGAAACAACTCTACTGAGTGATATTCCCACACTTCGAAACCGTAATCCTATCATATGCATCTTCATGAAGCTGCAACATGAATCCTAATCTATGATATGACTCCATTCATGATTTGGCCTGTGACATCAACTGACGTCTGTAAACTAAGACTTGTACACCATACATGAGACTGCTGGTAGTATCGTGATACCACCAATAACATACACCATCACACAGTCATTATCTTTTCAATCAAATAGAAATAATATACCACGCTCTGTATTCTTAACAAACCATGCAACTGAATTCGAAATACTACATCAAACACGAGACGACAGGGAACGCATCTGCCATCCAATCATATGTCAACCAATCAGGACTCCTGATTGGAGACAAAACCTTCTGAAGACGCTGTCGACTCCAGTAGTCTCTGCTGATTCAGACAATGCCAACAGACCGTACCGCTACGTACTTGCGCATATGATCAATGTCAAATTATGATAGTCATAACGGCGGACTCATACTGACGCATAAACTTAAGTTGTTGGCTCTGATCAGGGTCCAAGACTACTATCGACCCTTCGACAATCAATCAGGCTCACATGGAATTTCCTGTGAACAGAGTCCGAATTTTCACTGAAAAGACGACTCCATCACGAATTTTATCATCACATGACACACCTTGAAAAATAGAATTACGGTACCTGCATGAGAAAGAGTTCGACGCAACTACATGCGTATCATGGAGACTCGAATCGGAAACAGTTCGCACGTACCATGGAGACTCGAATCGGAAACAGTTCGCACGTACCATGGAGACTCGAATCGGAAACAGTTCGCAACTAAACATGCGATGGACACTCGAATCGGAAACAGTTCGCAACTACATACGCATCATGGAGACTCCAAACACTCGCTCGTTAACTACGAACTTAAGCCCTCATGAATAAGAGTCCGCATCTACTTACAACGGACAGAAGCTCGCGGATCGTAACTACGGAAACGACAGTAGCTCATGAATGTCATGAATCAGACTTCACATCTGCATACAAACCACATAAGCCTAGACTTCGGCTAAAATTATGAGGTCAATCTTAGAGAGAATTCAGAATACAGAGATCGTATGTGGGTTCCTGTGTAGTTCTTTTTTGCAGTACGAAATCTGAATCGTGTGTGTAGAGATCAAATGACTTGTAGTACTTCTTTTCTGTACAGACAGTTGCGCTTCTTTTCTGTACGGACAGTAGTCCTCGCTTCCTGTGTGGAGATCATACGTCAGCTTTTTTGTAGAGATCACATGTCAACTTCTTCGTAGTTCTCATCTGTATGACTAAATTCGAATCATGTGTATAGAGATCATACGTCGAACTTTTTGTAGAGAGTGCTCTGATTGACACCCTCCTCATCCTGTTTTCTCATTGTGACTCTGAGTCTCCTCATCCTGTTTTCTGATTGACACTCTCCTCATCCTGTTTTCTCATTGACGCTCTCCTTACCCTCATCCTTCAGAAGAATACTTCCATACTTGGCCTCCTGTCTGGACTTCCACCGCCTCACTGTCAATGCTTGTCCTCTGCATGGTCTAGTTACTGTTGCACGGAATGCAGAACTCTCTTCTGCGCAACCATGTGTGTCTTCTGATAAACTTGATAGCCGGGTTGTGGTAGCGCTTGATGAGAACGTGGTCCCCCGCGAGACAGGCACTCTTGTTCGTGCCGTAAAAAATGTCGTGCACCTCGGAGTGTTCAGGAGCTATAAACTTGTGCCCAGGAGAGTCTCGCATGCCGGGGATGTAGTAATTGGTAAGCATATCACTGAGGTGGGTGGCCGAATTGTCAGAAGGGATGCCGATACGCTGCTGACGGGGATCATAATGAATGCCCATACGTTGTATGAAGGATTCTAGACAAGATGCCAGCGGTGAGCGCCCACGCTTGAGCTCTTTAAGATGCCAGAGGTGAGTCTGCCAATAATAAGGGCCACCGCCGGTCACTCTTTCTTTCCATTCGACGAACTGCCATGGATTCTTCAGACGACCACCGAAATGGTCCTGATTGGCAAAAAAGCCTTGTGTCCAGTTATCGAGAGTAGCATAATACGACTCATATCCTAATGTAAACGTCTTGGACTTATTTTCACCAGAGACTTTCACCGTCATGTCTACTTCAACTTGTGGCATTGCCTTCAGATTGCGGGTCATATAGTCACCAGCCTGAATACGCCTTTGCACTTTCCCCTCACAACCGTGCTGCATTGCCATTGGCGAGAGTAAGAAGAGTGCGCACGCTTTCCCGGCAACAAGTCTGAGACTGTCACTCGTCTTGGTTGAAATCTTACTTGAATACGACGTGGCTGACATACTTGACATGGTTGACACCATTGACGTTTTTGACACAGTTGGAGTGTTTGGAATGAGTGGAAGATTTTGAATTTGTTGAGCTGAAGTGTGTATTTGGAAAGTTTTGAATGTTTATTTAGAGAATGGAAAATCTTGAATCGGCTCAACTGACAGACACGATGGAACTTGTTGAAACAGATGTCGGCAATGGGACTTGTTTCAACGGATGTTGGCAAACGAGATGCCGGCAATCTGTAATGATGGACACTTTCTCAATTCGAATAATAATTCGAATTGTGTGTAGAGTACGTGACTTGCAAAATAGGTTTCGCCTTGAAGAAAGCTGAATGAAGACAATCCGAATAGAGACCAAGTTTCTCTGCGAGTTTGGAAGTAAATCAGAAGAGTCAAGATATCATCGCTGATATTGAGAGGCAGGACATCAAATGAATTGGAGACGTCTTGTGAAAAAAGCTACTTTTTTGGGTCTCGCATCTTGTGAAAAAAAAAATCTTGTGAGTGGCATCTTCTTGTGAAAAAAAGTAATCTTGTGAATGGTGTCTCTCGCAAAAAAGTCGTCGCATACTTTTCGCAAAAAAAAATATTCAAGAAATAGTCTCGCTGACTTGCCATTGAATCAGGTCCAAAAATCATTCCGCGTGTTAACAAAACTGATCTGATTCCGAATCTGTGATCTGCATACGCAATATGCTAGCGCTATCTTGACATTTGGAACCGCCATGACTCAAATACGCCTCCAAGTTCCCCCAATTTGAAACACTCTCGAAATCAATCCACCACGTTCCTACGCGAATTTCTATCCTTCCACACAATTTGCGGCTCTCGGACTGCAATCTGCAGACTTCTCCTCCTTTCGGTCTATATAATTTCTTGCCCGTCTGGACTTTATGTCATGGACATTGGACCCACTGTAGCCTGGGGCAAGCCTGGGCTTTACATGGACCCCAAGAGGACACACATGATCATCACAGGGACACTGCAACTTGCACTAGTCTTGTAAGCTTCGCATGGCCCCCTGGGTTTCTTTCTTGATCAAAAAAGTCGGTCTTTCAGAATTCATCAAAGTTAACACCTCTATATAGTTTTGTCTTGTGTCAAAGTTACTGAGTAAATCAATGCCACCATTTGAACGGGCAATAATACTTGCGAAACTCTTTTTTTTTACACGAAGACTGTTACTGTTTTCACTCTTCACAGAAATACTACTTACCAACTGGAAGAACAACAACAATCACAAATCAAACATATCAACTCCTTTTTTCGAATACTTACTTCCATCCTTGTCTCTTCTAGCCAGGCTATCCATCGCCGTCCCACTCACTCACCACATGGAACGCAGAACTCTTTGCCAAACATCCTGGCACCGTGCCGCTTGATGAGAACGTGGGGCCTCTGGAGACACGCCTCTCTGTTGGTGCGCTTAAATATGGCGGATAGCTCAGGCATCTGCTCATGGACATCATTCAAATATCCCCGCATCTGTGCCTGGGTTTTCCGCAATGTCATGATGTAGTACCTGGTAAGCAGGCCGCTGAGAGGGGTGATTCCTGAAGGGTTTATGGGATTTTTTTGAATGCCCATAAGTCTTCCGAAATTCTTTAGGCATTCGGACGAGCTGAATTCTTGTTGCAACTTTGACTTACTCCAATCATCCCATCTCATGCCGCCACAAAAACGAGGCACCTCGTAAAGCAACTTCCATGGATTACCCCTGGCAACATCGAAAGGAAAGGATAGAAATCCCCTCGTCAACTCCTCGCCCATAGCACCTCCAGGGCTGACCTCATATCCCAACGTGAACTGTTTGTACCTGCTGGGATCCCCACTCTCGAAGGCTTGCACGGATACTTTTGGCATCCACGTAAAGTCTTTTTTTGTATGGTCATGAAATTGAACATCACGAAGCCTAGCCTCACCGGTGAGATTTTTATTCGGACCGGATTCCCAGAACATTTTGCCCTCACAATACTCCACCGGCGAGAATAATAAGAGCGCGAGTGCTTTCCCGGAAACAAGTCCCAGACTCGTCTTGTTTGCAACCTTACTTGAATCCGACATGGTAGATACCATTGACATGGCTGACGATGGAACTCAAATCAGTCGAAATTTTCTCTGCGAGTTTGGAAGTTAATATCTCTGAGAATGGGAATCAGGATGCCAGATGAGTGCGCAGCATCTTTACTTTGTGAAAAAATAATCTGGCCAATGTTGTCAGTGATCTTGTGGAAAAAAAAGCAATCTTGTGAATGGCGTCTCTCGCAAAAAAGTCATCCTCTTTACAAAAAAAAAACGATCTGAATCATCTGTAACCTCCAGTACATACGAAATATGCTAGCGCTATCTTGACAGTTGGAATCACCATGACTCAAATATGGCTCCAAGTTCCCCCAATGTGGAACACTCTCGAAGTCAATCCACCACGTTCCTACCTGATTCTATATCCTTCCACACAGTTTGCGGCTCTCAGACTTCAGACTTCTCCTCAGCTCAGTCTAAATTTGTTGCACGTGCTGTCTGGACTGTAAGTACATGGGCCCACTGTAGGGCAAGCCTGGGCTTTACAGGGGCTCAGAGGACACGCGATCTATCACTAACAGACACCTCCTAAACTTCGCAATAGCGAAACTCGGGGAGTTTAACTCCTTCCCTGTTTTTTTCGTGAAACTCTGAAGGTTTTAACTCCTCCCCTGAAACCTCCCCTGTAGGCTGTTTTTTTCGTGAAACTCTGAAGGTTTTAACTCCTTCCCTGAAACCTCCCCTGTAGGCTGTTTTTTTCGTGAAACTCTGAAGGTTTTAACTCCTTCCCTTTCAAAGCTTACCTTAACTTAAGTCGTCACTTGGCCCTGGCCCCTGAGTGTCTTTCTGTTCCAGTTGAGTAGGCTTTTTTCTTTTCAGTTTCCTATACCTCTTTCTTTTCAGTTTACTAACTGCGCCTCTTTCTTTTCGGCATCAGTACTGTTTAGACCCACTTTTTTTCCTTGAATCCTTCTACACCAATTCAGGCTCAGTCTCTCCTCCTGAGTCCTTCTAGACCAATTCAGGCTCAGTTTCTCGTCCCGAGTCCTTCAAGTTCTGTACCAGTCCTGAGTCCTTCCATACTAGTCCTGACTCCTGATCCTTCTATACTAGTCCTGATCCTTCGAGGCAGTACTACTGTCGTGCGGCACATTATCATATGTGCTTTTTCTTTAACTTTTTACGCATCTATCTACTGCTTGCAGTTGAATTCTTAAACTTTCTGACGTTTTTTTTTTCGTTAAATTTACTAAACTTCTCATGTCTCTCCTTCTAAGTTCTGAGGGCTATCTTCAATGACTCGCTTTTGAGTTTTAAGTTTACCGGTCTAAATTCTCTCTATTTACATTTAGGTCATACACACACAGTCCCAATCTAGACTGTGTAGACTGTGTAGGGATCACCAGACACATCAGAAACGAAATCAGGGCCGCCTACAATATGTCTCTCCCTCAGGGAGCAAACATTCGCGAACTGTGTCTGGGCTTCTGTCTCTCGCTACCAGGAGCAAACGACTTTTTTTTCAGTCTGTTTGACTCTTGTCTGGTTCAGCAGCCTCACATAGACTCTGGCATGCTTACACTTACCACTACTATAATATCTCAGATCCTCCTCTTACCGACTTGCAGGAGTTGCGTGATTTGCAGGAGTTTCGTGAAATAACATCACGACCTTCCGAGCCACGATGTCAACTGACATAGTGGCAACGCATACAACACATACAATTGCCAATGAAATAACCTCACATATACAGAAACGTCATAGAATACATCTAATACACTTTTAAAACGTCTCGCATGACCGTCAGACTCTGTTTTCTGAGAGCTTCTCAGTGTTGGGTGTAACTGGGGGCTAATTCAATTGTTACAACAATGTCAAATAATCGTCAGCCCTTGCTGAAGACATTACATTTTTTAAGTTTTGTACAGGTAGTCGCTTTCACGTGGGTCACACTGAAACTCACGCCTCCTAAACCACGTGGTCTGACGTGTGTTGGTCTCTCAGAATTCATCAAACACGTCTACTATTTCTTCTTGTATCAAATTGAAAACATCAACGCCACCATTTGGGCGGGCAATAACAGTTGTGACACTCTTCACAATAGTCCTACTTATAAACTGGACCAACAACAGTCATCAATCAAACATATTAACTCCTTTTTTCCATGGTCTGACTCAGTCCCTTATGGGCCCGAAGCGAAACTGTTACACGGAAAGCAAAACTGTTTGCTCCGCCGTCGTAGGAACCCTCTGACCAATTTGACCGCCTGCCCGTGGTAGCGCTGGATGATAACGTGAGACCCTTTGCGACAGTCGGTGTTGCTACCGGTTCCTTCGAATATGTCACGCATCTGCTGCTCTTCATCTCCTTTTCTCCAGAACTTCGCAGGATTCTTCCGCCACCTCCGTACGTAATAGTTGCTCAACAATAAGCCCCATGCTGATCGAAATTTTGCCAGGCGTTTGTCAAAATCTAAACGGCATAGTTTGGCGGCTCTCTTCTCAGCGGTGTCCAGGTCTGACGGCTGCCAAACTAGATTCTTGGTCTGTTTAAAAATTGGCTCCCAAATTTGATTCCTATTGCTCCACTCAAGGAATTCCCATTGGGTCCAGTGGTCACTCCTGTCAGTGTTATGCGGCTTACGATCGTTTCTGGAGATCGAGCGTCCCAGTGTAAACTCGCCGCCAGACTCCGAATTTTCTAGGAAGATTTCGCCGGTCACTGTTGGCACGTACTTCGATTGGCCGCTTCCAAGACCCAGCAAATTCCAAGGCTGACCTTCACTCACAGCACATTGAATGCGCCTTTGTAATTTCCCATCGCAACACTGCACCGGCGAGAGTAGGAAGAATGCGTGTGCTTTTCTGGCAGCAAATCTCAGACTCGTCTTGTTTGCAGCCTTACTTGAATCCGACGTGGTAGATACCATTGACATGGTTGACGTACTTGACGTGGTTGGAATGTTTGGAATGTTTGGAAGACTTTGAATTTTTTGAAGTGCAACAGGATTCAATTAACCCGGTTTCAGTATTTGTTTAGAGACGACCTTGAGTTTCTGTTCAGAGAAGATTTCGAATCTGCTGAACAGACAGACACAATGGAGTTTGTTTCCACGGATGTCGGCAATTGAAATAATTTCTACAGATGTTGGCAATGGGCCCAGTTTTTCAATTTGAAATCAGAGCTATGTATACTATTGCTATATACTTAATGGCAGATCTGACTGTGTGTGGCAGTGACTGTGACTTACAAATGCCGACGATGGAACACAATCAGTCGAAATTTTCTCTGCGAGTTTGGAAGTTAATATCTTTGAGAAAGGGAGTCAGGATATCAAATGAGTTCGCAGCTCAGGATTCCGCGCAATATCTTGTGAAAAGAATAATCCTGGGAATGGTGTCAGTGATCTTGTGAAAAAAAAATATTGAAGAATGGTCTCTCTCGAAAAAAAATCATCGCATACTACTCGCAAAAAAAATATTGAAGAATGGTCTCTCTCGCAAAAAAATCATCGCATACTACTCGCAAAAAAAATATTGAAGAATGGTCTCTCTCGCAAAAAGATCATCGCATACTACTCGCAAAAAAAATATTGAAGAATGGTCTCTCTCGCAAAAAAATCATCGCATACTACTCGCAAAAAAAATATTGAAGAAATAGTCTTGCTTGCCGTTTAGCATTTGCCAATGGCAAAGAGTTTCGCACTGCATTCCAATCAGATCCAAAACTTAAAGTCATCTTGCGTGTTATGAGCGCTAATCTATTTTCCTCCTAATACTCTTGACATATAATGTGTAAACAGTGTGCTTTTCGGACGTCGCTAACTTCCCGCAATTTGGAACACCCTCCAAATTAATCCACCACCTTCCTACTTGATTCTGTGCCCTTCCACACAGTTTGCCTGTGTGGTTCAACTTCTCAGACTTCAGAATCCGACTGTCACCAGTCTTCTCCGCTCAATCTGTGTCGTACAATGTGGCCTACAACACTCCGGCTACGAAACTCCCGCAATTCTGTAATCCGAAAAGAAAAATCGCGCGCGTCCTGCTCGAAAATGCACGACACCACACCACACGACCGATTTCGAGCGCAAATCGTGACTATCGTTTTTGTTTGAATACCATTAATTTTCCAAACTATGTAAAAAAGAAAACGCTGCGGATAAGGTCTGAATCAAAGAAAAAATAGACGACCGGGAAATTGCCGCCATATCGTTTAGCCCGGAAAAAAATCGCGCCCCTCCTGCTTGAAAATACACGACGCCACAACATACGACCGATTTCGATCGCAATTGAGATCGTGACTGTCACTACCTGAACACGCATCTGACATAAAAATTTGCGCAATTTCAATTGCAATTGAGCAATTAGACTTTACCGTTTTTTCAACGGAGGCTCGCAGTTGTAGTTGCAGCCGAGGCTCGCAGCTGAGTTCTAGTCTCAGCCAAGGCTTGCCGTTCTAGTTTCGGCCAAGGCTTGCAGTTCTAGTTTCAGCCAAGGCTTGCAGTTCTAGTTTCAGCCGAGGCTCGCAGCTCTTGTTTCAGCCGAGGCTCGCAGTACTGTTCTAGTTTCGGCCGAGGCTCCTAGCTTTGGTAAGACTTGGCCTGCTTTAATATCCAAGTTTACTTCAGTTCGCTTTATTTCAATATCCGAGCACATTTCAGTTCACTTCGTTTCAATATCTTTACTTCAATATCAGTCTTTTCGAGGACACGACCATCTAAATGATTTTTCGAGGTTGTTGATGTCATACGGGCCCCCCCTCACGTAAGCGCGCGAGGTTTCGAGCCGCATTGGTACTAAGCCTGTGCGCCACCATTCGAACCAATGTCACTCTAAACAATTTCATTACTCCACGAAACTCGGTACAGTACCGGGTCAGCTCGGTTCTGTTCGGTGTGTCGCCACGACACAGCTTATAGGTGTCAACGAAAGGCGTTTACTGTCAGGTATCAACGAAAGGCTCCCAAGAATCACTGCTGGGACCGAGTCCGCTGTTGCTGCGTGGCCAGTAAATTGCTCATCGCTGTTTCATTGGAAGAGACACCCGGCTGGACATGTCTAACGACTACATATACCGTTGCGGTTCAGAGTCTGAAAACCAAATAGAGTATGCGGCTCAGAGTTGATTAGTCTAAAGAGTCAGACCGAGTATGCGGGACATCGGCAATGCACACAAGGCACATTACCACTCTCGAAGTGAGGCTATTTTATCCTCCGAAAATAGCCTCCGTGTCACAATCTCGAAATTATCTAAGGCGAATAACGTATCAAGCTTGAAGCTGCCTATCACATGTAATTATCTAAGGCGAATAATGTATCAAGCTTGAAGCTGCCTATCAAGTCTACGCAGTTATGTGTGTCGTCATTTTTCGTGACTCATTTCTTAACTCAAGCACTCACATATAATTGTACTTGTGTCATCGCTTTCCATCAGTGTAAACTGTAGTCATCCTTAGCTGACTGAGGTTGTTGCAGTGGCCTGAGCCAAGGTTCTCGTGGCTGATTCAACTCGGTCTGACTCCGACAGAATCTCACTGCATGGCGGTTCAACCTGTGGGGCTTCCCAAGTAAGCTGTCAGCTTCGTGATTCCGACAAAGCTTCACTGCGTCGTGGCTTGCGGTTCCCCACGACTGAAATCAGTTTAATTCCGACTCCCTTCACAGTCTGGATGACATCATAGTCATTGAGTTCTCCTCTGACAGTTTGGATGACATCATAGTCATTGCGTTCTCCTCTGACAGTTTGGATGACATCATAGGACGACATCGTAATCATTGTGGCTCTCTGAGGAGTCAATATTGCAACTACTTTTGTAAATTTTGGAAACAAACTACCTCTTTCTTTCCTTCTAATCTCCAGATGTTCCTCTGGAAGGCCCATGAATCAGTATTCGAGTTGAAACCCGAATACTAGAGCGGAAATAGTTGCTCGCTCTAGTGTCTATCTCCTCTAGGTTGCTTCGTTCTTCCTTAGACCCGTCAATACACACTTTCATCCGGTCAGAGCTTCGCTCTTTCATCACATTTCTTAAGTTTCCTGTTGTTATTTACAGTCATCGTGTACAGCTATGTTGTCAGCGTTTTATTAAAGTCTATTATCTTTGTAGAGACTTGTCCAGTTTGGTGATTACTCAGCTACTCCGTTTGGTAATTACTCAACTGAACAATACGGATTTATCTCTTCTAAATCCCTGTCAACTCAACTGATCAGCTGGCTCATCACTGGCAATCTTCCGACTCTTCATCACTGGCAATTTGAATCTCCGCCGGAACTCTTCTGGCCCAGTATTTTGCCGATTGACATTGACATTGCCCAAGTTCCAACGGTCTAAGAACGATCGCCGATCAGTATGGCCAATATGACTACACCTCTTCTCAATGCTGACACAGCCTCCTCGTTGACTTTGTCTCTCGTTATAATTATTCAATTCTTGTTTGTAAGTTGTACAGAATTTGTCATCAATGCACACATCAAATTACTTCTCGGGATGTGTCATGTCCATCACAGATCAAATCACTCATTCCTCGCGGTTTGCCAAGAAACCTTGGCTCGTCGGAAGCCGGACCACAATCGAAACACAAAAAATACTGACCAGGGATTTTGAGAGCACCTGTTCGAGTTTTTGCATGGCATCTGAGGGCTCTGGACTTTCGGCAGAAATCCGCTTGAGTCCTGCTGGAATTTCAATCCTGAGGACAGAATCTGCAATTACGATCACACGATCTATTTTCTCTTCCACACCAGGTCTATCATGAGCCGCCTTCAAACATTCAGCATCGGGGGCTCTCATCTCGGGAGACAGATAGAGCTGCACGCGCTCCCGAATGCTGCCCAACACAGTCACTCTCCAAAGCTCTGGGCTGGTGTCCCGGTCGATGTCATCCGGATCGGACATTGCCTGTGTTGCCATCGTCTTCACCGAATTGAGCACGGCGGCCATTTCCCTCGCTTGCAGGAGTCGTTCCATGTGAATCTTAGCCGACTCACTGAGCTCTTGGGCGGGATTTCCGACCACCGAATCTGACGCCGCCGTGTCTACCTGCGGAATTCCTGCCTGGCCCTCCATGACCATCAAGAGTACTCGAGTTGCAACCGCCCTCATAGCCAACAAAAAAAGAGCTTCAACATGATCATCTGGAGACGAGTCACTTGGAGAGAATGGCTGCGCATTTGGAAGAAAGAGGCTCCGAATGGAAGTCAACTGTTGGTCTGGGCTGCCGGCAACTCCCTGCACCTCGCGGAACATGTACAACGTGTTTATCGACAAGCAAAAAAGCGGAACTGGTTCTGCGGACGGTGAATTGGACTCATCCGGTTGCGTGTGGAGTCGCACGCCAATGTCGACGGGCTTGCAAGAGCCTGGCACTTTCTGAGTGTTGAGATTTTCAAAGGCATGTCTGTAGTACTCCTTCTGTTCGAATGAGAGAGACCCCCAGTCTTCATTTTCAGCGGTGCCCTTGATACCGTTTCCCTTGAGTGTTCTCATCAGGGCAAGCTGGACTCCTTCCTGCCACAAGAAACCCTGGACATGGTCAGGAAGGCTCTCATCAATCACATTGCTGCCATCACAGCCGACCCATCTTATCTGCGAAGGTGCGGAATTCTCTAAGAAACCCACCAGCTTTCTTTGTTTCGGGACAGATTGAACATCGGCTGCGTGTCGCCTCGTTGGGAGCCAGCTAACCGTAATCCAGACGCTGGTCAAGGAGTACTCTACAAGATTACAATAGGAAGTTGAGAGCACATTTTCGAGAGTTTTCATTGGGCCTGATTCGTTGAGAGTTTTCACCTCCTGTGAGTCTGGGAATGCTGCCTCTTTTACCTGAGCGAGTGGCCACACTGAAATCTCCTCCACAATTCGCAGCCTCTCTTTCACTTTGTCAGGGGAGAGATCGTCACTAGACTGTACATGAGGACGCTTTATAAGAGGCGCCGTACCAGAGTCCTGCTGTCGAGACGTTACCTTGACTTCTCCGATAATGCCGCGCCACGCATCCAACTTCTTAGCGCTGTCATCTGTACCCCAAAATGCCCTTGTTGCAACACTCTTCACCCGGCTCAGCCTGGTGTAGAAATAGACTAAATTGCGGAGATCAGCAAAAGCGGCCAGGTCCAAACAATAAAGAGTCTTCAAGTGCTCACCTATTTCGAGGTCGAAGCTGCGAAATTCAATCTCATTGGGTGTGCACTGTTGTCTCTCGTGGAGATTCTGCAGGGTTCCCCTGTAGAGTTTCTCTTCTGTGACTGAGAGTTCTTTTGCTTCGCCAGCATTTCCATTGTTGTTTTCGAAAAGTCCTTTTTCTTTCAGTGCGCGCATGACTCCCTCCTGTCTCAAAAACGCAAGCCGGAGGTAAACAAGACTGTCTTTCTTTGGAATCCACTTGGCTTCCTCGCCGTCCCGGAATGTTATCTCCTGAGGGGATCTGCCCTCAAAAAAGCCCACAACGCAATGCTTACTGTGGTTTGGTTCAGCTTCGGGCTTCGCCGATCTGATTCTTGGGACCCAAACCATAGTCCAGGCTGTCTCTGCCGCAGCGTCGAGGAGGCGCTTTTCATTGTCGCCAACTCCGACACAATAAACCCAGCCCCAACCCAACCAGCCCCCACCGGTAGCGCGAATCCCAATTTGGTCGTCGTTACATTGGTTCCGGTAGAGTTCTTGAAACGAAGTCTTGCCATGCTGCCAGGCAGTAAGTTTCTTGTGGAATTGTTCCCTGTATTTATCCGCAAAACCCTCATAGAGCTGCTGTTGTGGATCCGCGGCTTTCCAGCCTTTCTGGTCACTGAGTTTATTGGCGTAACTTCCGATCCTTTCGTGATTATAGCCAAACAAATACGCACGCGCAAAAACGTCCGTCAGGAAATGCCGGAAACCCTCCTGCAACAACATCTGGAAAACGTAAAAGTTAGAATCATCCCTGGTGAGGTTCTTCATTGACACAGGCATCATCATGGTCCAGCCATATTTATGCTCTGGTGGCAATGACTTCTCAACGACCTGCTTCATCTTGTTTTTATAGTGATCATATCTCATATGTATCTGCGTCCAATAAGAGCTGCCAGTGGATTGGTTGGTTGGGACCTCAACTGTGATCTCAGGAGCTGTCAATTGCCCTACTCGGTCCCTTGGGTCTTTCCATTTCCCTCCGAATACATGACAAAGAGGAAAAACCTGACATAATAAAGAAACCGTCGCAGAGACACGAGCCATTTTATTTGTAAGCTTAAGTTTACTGGTCAAAGACCTACGTAACTCTGAATCAATGAGAGCTTGTCAAAGACCTCCGTAACTCTGAATCTATGAGAGCTCGTCAAAGACCTTTGTAGGTCTGAATCAATGAGCCTGCCTAGGCTTACTTCTCTTTAAATTGGTGAACTCTGACTGAGAATGAGTGAGCTCGAGAGAGAATGTGTGAGTGCGAGAATCTTTCTCAAATTAATAGGCGTCAATCTTTCTCAAATTTTCTCTTTCAGTAATGTAGTCGCTGACGTTGAATTACTGTCTTCAAATCCTTTTACCCTGTCAAATTCTGTCAGTTTGGAAATTCGGCGAAATTGGAAACTCAATGAAGTTGGAAACATTACTCGGTGAAAATTGGAATTCAACTCGATCAATTTGAAAGTCGTATAATATTTTGGAAAATGCACTCGCCTCGCAGGTCTTGAGAGAAAAAACGTTTTGACAGAACTTCGCGCCTTGGTAAATCGCAAAAAAGTTTTGGCTGACAACAGATCGCAAAAAAGTCTTGGCTGACAACGGCTCAAATGATAAATCGCAAAAAAGTCTTGGCTTACAACAGGTCAAACATTGATAAATCGCAAATGCCAAAAAATCTTGTCATCACATACATTCACTTTTTTTTTTTTGCAACTGACAGCAGATCAATCGCCTCGCTCAGATAACTTACCTCGCTCAGACGTAGGCCGTCTCTCAGACGTCACACGCATTATGTCTGAGACGTACACTGTGTCTGAGACATGATACATCAGAAGATCTGACCGCATTAAATTTCGCTCGCAAAAAAGTTGAAAATCGCAAAACAAAAATTTCGCTCGCAATTACTCGTAGCCAAATCAATAGCAAAATCAATAGCCAAACCAATCGCCAAAGCCGCCTCGTGGTAACGCATACAGTACTGGATGACCCGCGTAACAGCTGGACTGTTCGACAGTCACGACTTAGGACTGACTCGGGACATCTCCAAGACTCTCCAAGTTCCCTCACATTTGAAAGTGGTGACCTCAATCCACCGCCTTCCTACGCAATTTTACACGCATCCACATACTTTACGCGTTTTTCTATAGTAACCTTCCGTTTTCTATGATTTTCTTCCTGAGCCTGTTTTCGACGATTTTCTGAATCTTCCCGAGCCTGTTTTCTATGATTTTCTTCCTGAGCCCGTTTTCTATGATTTTCTTCCTGAGCCCGTTTCTATGATTTTCTTCCAGATCTGAATCATTCATACTCGACATCAGAATGCACACCATACTCGGCATGCTCACAGTTGAGTTGGCCCATAGTAACATTCTCCTGGGCAGCATTGTGTCGTCTCTAGTGTTGCGACCCACTGATCCTGATCCAATTCGGAAATTTGTGATTTGCACAACAATGATCTGAACAAATTCTGAAGAAAAAAAAGATAGTATTACAAAAACGAAAAAATCGATTCTTAGGACCTTGTTTCGCTACTCGCTTCATGGTTTGTTACACGCGCCTCGTTTCGTTTCAATAGAATCCCCCCGCAGCAATCTCTTCGCACTTGCGTCATACCTGCAAACTCCCCCATTTTCGAACACTCTCGAAATCCATCCACTACCTTCCTACTTGATTCTGTTTTCTTCCACAGTGTTTACATCAATGTTTACATGGGCAAAAACGAAGGCAATACTGAGACTTCAGAATCAGAGGCCAATCTTCATATTATGCTTGAATGACAATGTTCATGTACGCCTTGGCTGTGCTGGCAGCTGCAACGACAACAAAAAACTATATACTGTATAGAGAGTCGCGACCTCCTCCTCGGACCTCTCACCCTAAACGAAATCTAAGAGCAAGCTTGTTTGTCAAGGCTCTCTTCCTCTATGACGCCCTAAATGAGATCTACACGACATCTTCTCTACACCTGTCGATCTCAATGTGCTAAAGAGCCTACAGAGTCACCATGAGACATCAGAGGCAGATCGTGGAAATTCCACAGATCAGACCGGCAACTACTTGATCCGGCCTGCAGCTACAGATCGCGGAGATTCCACAGACTCATAGCTACAGATCCGGTCGTCTGTGACTATAAAGGTCAGATTCCTCTGGCCTTCTCTGACCTCCAAAAGGTCTTATCATCTAAGATAAGACCTCCTGCGACAGTTTCTACCTTGGCAGAGATCTTGGAAGAGATCAGAGAGACGTCTAAGCCTTCTCACAATAGTTCGCATCTCCTCCAGCTTCAATTTGTATTTCGTTTGGTGTTTCGTATGTCCTGAAAGTAAGCCTGTGCACTGTCTTAGTAGCTTTAAGTGGTCCCATCTTCTCTAGTTTTTGTTTCCTCGTATATGGTCCCATCTTCTCTAGTGTCTGTCTCCTCGTAAATACAGTTGTGAACTCTTCCGATTCTGATTCAGTCAAATTCTTTCGATTCTTCTGATTCAGACAAATTCTTCTGATTCTTCTGATTCAGACAAATTCTACTGATTCAGTCTCGTACTTCGTTCCGCCTTTTTCTACGAATGCTCATCTGATTCTTCTTTTTTTTACGTCTTCAAATTTAACATCTTCAAATTTTACGTCTTCGAAATTCTTTTAAAACCGTACGTCACATACAAAAAAAGCCAACTTCGTTTTGTAGGCTCATTTACTTCATCTGGTGTGTATGGAATCCCATGCCAAAAGAAGTCAAACTCGTACGGTTCTGTGGGCTCATTTCCTTCGTCTCATGTGTATAGAATCCTATGCCAAAAGAAGCCAAACTCGTTCTGCAGGCTCATTTCCTTCATCTGGTGTGTATAGAATCATATTCCAAAAAAAGTCAAACTCGTACGGTTCTGTGGGCTCATTTCCTTCATCTGGTGTGTATAGAATCATATTCCAAAAAAAGTCAAACTCGTACGGTTCTGTGGGCTCATTTTCTTCATCTGGTGTGTATAGAATCATACTCCAATAAAAGCCAAGCTCGTTCTGTGGTCTCATTTCCTTCATTTGGTGTGTATAGAATCCCATGCCAAAAAAAGTCACATTCGTTTCGTAGGCTCATTTCCTTCGTCTCATGTGTATAGAATCCTATGCCAAAAGAAGTCAAATTCGTTTTGTAGGCTCATTTCCTTCGTCTCATGTGTATAGAATCCTATGCCAAAAGAAGTCAAATTCGTTTTGTAGGCTCATTCCCTTCATCTGGTGTGTATAGAATCCTATGCCAAAAGAAGTCAAACTCGTTCTGTGGTCTCATTTCCTTCATTTGGTGTGTATAGAATCCCATGCCAAAAGAAGTCAAACTCGTACGGTTCTGTGGGCTCATTTTCTTCATCTGGTGTGTATAGAATCATACTCCAATAAAAGCCAAGCTCGTTCTGTGGTCTCATTTCCTTCATTTGGTGTGTATAGAATCCTATGCCAAAAAAAGCCAAATTCGTTTTGTGGGCTCATTTACTTCGTCTCATGTGTATAGAATCCTAAAGCTAAATTCGTTTTGTAGGCTCATATGATTTCCTTCATCTGGTGTGTATAGAATCCTATGCCAATAAAAGCCAAACTCGTTCTGTAGGCTCATTTCCTTCATCTGTTGTATAGAAAAAAAGTCAAACTCGTTCTGTAGGCTCATTTCCTTCGTCTCGTGTGTACAATGGAATCCTATGCCAAAAGAAGTCAAATCCGTTTTGTAGGCTCATTTCCTTCATCTCGTGTGTACAATAGAATCCTATGCCAAAAAAACTTATCTCTGTCTTGTAAATATAGAATTGACATAGAACCAAATCAATCCATATGCCAAAAAGACCAAAATCATATGCGAAATTTAAAACAAAAATCGCGCCCATTCTACGGACTCAGGGCTGTCTGTATATAATCTCGTATATACACAAAAAAATTTTATGCCAAAAGAATTGCCATTTTATGCCAAAAGAATCGCCGTTCGCTCGTATAGAATAAAAAACATCGTCAGAATCTATCTCGTACAAAATCGTCAAAATCCATCTCGTATAAAATCGTAAAAAGTTTCTATCTCGTATAAAATCGTCAAAATCTATCTCGTATAAAATCGTCAAAATCCATCTCGTATAAAATCGCCAAAATCTGTCTCGTATAAAATCGCCAAAAGTTTCTATCTCGTCTCCTAGAATCGCCAAAATCTAACTCGTATAAAATCGCCAAAATCTAGCTCGTATAAAATCGCCAAAATCTATCTCGTATAAAATCGTCAGAATCTAGCTCCATGCCACACGGCCTCCATATCCCGACCATACCGCACGGCCTTCATATTGGATAGGAACCCATACCCGGTATTACGGTGCTAATGGAGGGGCAGTGCGAAATGCCGCATGAGCCACCTGCTTCAATGTCATGAACCAAGTATTTTTCGACTCCCGGATTGCCACTACGTCTTCAAAAGCCGCACGCCACGGTTGGCCCGATTCGCTGGAGGAGTATCTGGCTTCGCAATCGGTGTCATTCAAATTGTTTATTTTCTTGCAATCGCGCAGACACTCCTTCTCACTCTCATACGACTGTTTCTTTACGGTTTCTAGGTTTGTAAAACGGACGTACCCGTTTACATGAAGGTCCTGACTGAATTTAATTACTTCATATTTACCTGTACAATGTTCAGTACGAGGGCCGAAGAGACCGTGATTATCATTTCTGCGCTCCAATTCTCCAAGACAATAACAGGCGCCAGATTCGAGACGCCGTGAAGTTTCGAAAAATGCGCCCCGAAGTGTATTCAATATCTGAAACACGTTCCGGCGTCTGTTCCGGCGTCTTGGGTTGGATTTCGGTAATTTTTTGGCCTCGTTTTTCAAGGCCTCGAGTCCGAATAGGATCTCATAACTTGCGGACTTTTTCAGAGTCCCGAGATGCTCAAGCAACTTCCGAGGCACAGGCGCAGTCTCGTTCTGAAGTAATAATATCGCGAGTTCGAGAAACTCAACGATCTGGTGTTCCCGCTTGCGGTGATTCTCCAACTCGTCGCCGTATTTCTGAAATACGCCGGTGTATTTCATCAGTTGCTGGTTAAACACTTCCACATCATCATCATGACGGTTGTTAACGCTTGAAGCTTTGCGAATGGCGGCCACCGTCTCCCAAGTGTCAGACTGCCACTCAGAATTTTTGAGATCTTTAGAAAGTGCGCTTCTTTTTTCTCCCTTGGCATCGCAAAGATCTTGGTACAATTTTTTTTTTTCTTCGATTTGCTTCATCAACGTCGTCAAGAAGTCTCCAAGGGTCTCCTCCGTCTTTTTCGAAGCAACAACTTTGCTTTTTTTTTCATTTTTCAAATTAGTGACAAGAGTTTGCCGCTTCTCTTCATAGGTCTTTACAAGCTTATACCAATCATCAAGGGTCGTCGGCGTCTGTTGAAATGTCTCGACAAGCGCACGCAAATACTTCCCGATATTCTTCTCAGTGGGGGTCGCCTCAGCGCTGAGACTATTGTCGATGATAGCGTTGAAGAGCAATATCACTTTGTCGACGGCCTGCCTCCTGTCTCCCTTTCCCGGCTGCACTCCCTTTTTTTCCAGCTGCGAGTTCTTGTTCTCATAATAATTCCGAAACTCCGTGACAGTCTCCCTCAATACCTCAGGGAATTCTTGGCCGCTTTTTCCCTTCAAGCTCATTAGTCCTTCTAGCTGCTTTATCATTTTTTCAAAAATTCTTGCCTTGAGTAGGTTTTTCTCTTCTACCTTCACTGCCTCACACATCTTTACTCGACCATTTTGAAGCCATTGGATCAACACGGGAGCGGCAGCTTTTCGATTCAAAGCAGCTTTTCGTTGTGCTGGCGACAACACCAACTTTCCTTCCACACGACATCCAAACGGCGGCAACGTCACGAGGACAAAGAGTCCGAGCTTCAAATTGAGGTTCGACATCTTCAGTGTTAGGACCTTAAGTTTAGTGATTCAAATATCTGACTCTCAAAGTTATGCTGTTTCGCAGATGTGATTCAAATATCTGACTCTCTGTTTCGCAGATGTGATTCAAATATCTGACTCTGTGACAGTGTTCAAATATCTGTGACAGTGTTTATGTGCTCGCAACAGTGGCAATCGAATGCACTGCGTGTTCGTGGACTTGAGTCCAATCTTCGCGAATTCGGACTATGTATATAGAAATGAGAAATGAGAAGACTGACAGACTCAGTCTGATTGTAAATCTAGCACTGTTACAAAGTGAATGGTGAATGTGTGAAGCTTAGCACGAGGCTTACCGATCCTGTTGCAGTTCTGAAAAAATGGAAGAAGAAATTATATAAGAATTGGGAGTCGAGAATCAATGGGGCTCATCTCTCTGTGCAATACGCACATTATCTTGCGAAGAAGAAAGAAAATCTTGCCATATTTCAAATTGCAACCGAATGCCCATCATCTTGCAAAAAAGAGATATCTTAGGAGATGCCCATTATCTTGCGAAAAAAAGTCTCAGGAGATGCTCGCAACTCGCTTAGGTTGGAAATAAGTGACTAGATATCAGTATGATCTGCATTGAGATTGCCAATTGGGCATGGTCTCTCTCGCAAAGAAATCATCGCATACTTTTCGCAAAAAAAAAAAATATTGAAGAAATAGTCTCACTTCCTTTCGATCGAATTTAATTCAGTCGAAATATAGATCCAGAAATCATCTTGCGTGTTCAAGCTATGCAAACGAATCAGAGACTGAAAAAAAAAATCAGAGGGATGAGCTAAAAAAATCATTTCCCTACCAGAAAACGTCCCACCGTGGCGAAACTGGCATCGCGCTGCGTTTTTCGCGTATAAAATTCGATTCGGATCGCCATACCTAATCTGACGCTCGCTTGACAAAAACAAAGAAAAAAAAAACCGCCAGAATTCCCTCAAGAAGCACTCGTGTAGAACTGTATTCGCCTCCCTCCTTCAAATTTCGCTTCCCTCCTTCAAATTTCTGACATTTACCAGAAAACAAAACTTCGCTCGCTAGGAAACGCCGACGGAGGAGAACATACTACATAGCATGTCGCTACGACGTTTCAAGTTTCCCTTTTCGATTATCGAAAAGGGAAACTTGAAACGTCTACTCTAATCAGGGCAAAACGCCATCTGATTACTGTGCATGAATGATATGACTGCGCCATAAGTTAACTACCTCAGAATACGCCTAATAATTGACGAACACTCTCGAAATCAATCCACTACCTTCCTACCTGATTCTATATTCTTCCACACTGACATCGACACTGAAAAAAACACTGTTTACATTGACAAAGGCAAAGGTAATGCTGAGACTTCAGAAACCAATCATATAATAACTTGAATGCTCATGCACGCCTAGGCTGCGCTGACAGCTGTAACGACAACAAAATAACGACAACAAAAATAACAGGCGAGATCTCCTCCTCTTACCCTGGAAAAAATCTAAAAACGTTTGTGACTTCGAGCTTGTCTGTCTTCTCCTCTACTGTCTGCTCCTGAGACTGGTCCTCTATGACAACATAATAACGTTACATATAAACAAAACGAATCCGTCTCCTCCTCGGACCTCGGCCCTATCATCTTAAACAAAATCTTAAACAAAATCTAAAGAACGCCTCTGCTGTAGACTACACACAGCAGTTTCCACTGTAGACTACACGTAATAGCCTCCTCCTCAGACTTATTCTAATTTTAAACAGAAAACGTCTGTCACATCATCTCAATGCTCTCTTCTTGAATCTGAATGCTGTAACTACAGAATTTCAATCACGATGACGCCAGAGGCAGATCGTGGAATCTCATAAGTAACTACAGACGCGGCCTTCTGTGACTGTTTCTCCCTTGGAAGAGACTTGACGTCTAAACTTTCTCATATTCATATCTCTAAATTTAAGTCTAATTTCGTATCTCGTATATCCACAAATCCTTAAGCTAAACCATGCAAGTATATACTCTCCCCCTGTATCTCCTCCATTAAAATTATTTTTTGTATCTCATATCTAATCTCACATCTCCTCTAATAGACTGTCTAAACATGCTCCATAGGTCAACTACACTCTCGCTTCTCAATACTGTATTATAGTCAAAGAATCACACACCTTACACGTAATGCCAAACTAAACAATGCAAAACTAAGCAAAGAAAGAATACGAATACCAAACTAAGCAATGTAAAACTAAACAAAGAAAGAATACGAATACCAAACTAAGCAATGTAAAACTAAACAAAGAAAGAATAAGAGTGCAAAACTAAACAAAGAAAGAGTAACACTAAGAATCACGTGCCAAACTAAGCAAAGAAAGAATATTAGTAAGAAAGACCAATCATGATGACAAGCAAAGAAAATGAATCTAAATAGCGAAATACCTATGACAAATCAAGAAAATCAAACTCAAATCTAGCTGAAGAAAACCAATTTGAATCACCAATCCAATATAATTCCGAACGCTGCACGCATACAAACCCAAGACCATTAATTATTATCGCTTAAAAAATTGACAATAGAAAACTTCTCTGCCCCTTTTTTTTCTTTGCTTGAAAACTAACCAAGAAAAACCTGCAGTGCCAAGAAAAACTTGCTTGCTTTTGCTATGACTATTGCGAAAATATTTTTAAAACTCCCCCGATCATGATGTGGCATTGTGCTTTGCAACTTGCGGCCAATGCAAAAAAGCCAGAAACTAAATCCAGAAACTAAAATCATAAATCAGAAATCCAATCTATATACTGAGACTACATCCATATAGAATCGACTACATGTTCAAGAACTACATGTCATGTTGTCTGCGTGCCGATCTGCGAAATGTTGCCGATCTCTGTGCTGTGCTATGGACTATACTGCTGTGATATGGACTATACCGAGCAATTACTGCGCCGAGCAACTATACCGAGAAACGACATACAGATTATACCGAGAAACGATGTGCAGAAGAAAAAAAAAGCGAAAAAGAAAAGTTCTTAGATCGCTGCTGTCGAGAATCTGAATTCAAACTTAATCATCCGCACGGCGCGCCGTAACCACAGAATTACTACAGGATTACTCTCATAAACAAAACTTAAAGAATAAACAAATCGCACGCCTTTTTCACGAAATATCGCAATAAAACCAACTAGCATCGAAACCAAACATCATAAGACCAAAATATCGTAATAAAACCAACTATCATAACACCAAATATCATAAAACCAACTATCGTCAAAACCACCTACCATAACACCAAATATCATAAATCCAACTATTACGAGGCCAAATATCATAAAACCATTACAAACCATCATAAGAAACAAATTCAATTTGTAGAAAATCAATACTCAATCAGATCTGTGGAAAATCAATACTCAGTCTGTGGAAAATCAAAACGGTACGCAAAGACGCTCGCTCTCTCATAGTCCTATCTTGTCCAGTTTTAATCCTATTCCTATCTTGTCTATTCGAAGTCTATTCCTATCTCGTGTATTCCTATCCTGTCTAGTTTCAATTTTTTCGCTTTAGTTTCAATCTTTTCGACGGATCTTCATTCTTCTGCTTCGGTCTCATTCTTCTGCTTCGGTCTCACTCTTCTGCTTCAGTCTCATTCTTCTGCTTCGGTCTCGGACTTCACTCGTCTCTTTCGTGGGTCTTCAAATACTCATACGAGTCCTCTTTTTTCTACGTCTTAAAAAAAATACCAACAGAAGGCGCTTACGTGTGTCTTTCTTACTTACTTCGATACTCATCACATCGAGAGAATACCGCATAGACAATTATCCGAATTGTCCCGAGAACTGTTACTCTGGAGAGAGTGCCTTCTGATGGCGTCGAGAGAATATCGATTACGAATTGTCTCGAAAACGCAACGGAGACTATAACTGCGATAGTGATCACATCGAGAGAATGCCGCATAGAAAATTATACGAATTGTCTCGAGGACTCTGGAGAGTCTAGAGTGTCTACTTACTGATCTTGTCCAATTTCTTCAGTTTACTCCTATCTTGTCCAGTTTCTTCAATCTCCTCACAAGTCTTCGCATCTTGTCTAGTTCCATCCTTTCTGCGTATTTGTATCTTTTCCAACCTAGTCCAACTCTTCTGCTTCACCGCCGAAGGCTTCGGTCTCTTTCTTCTGCTTCAGTCTCTTTCTTCTACTTCAGTCTTATTCCTCACTCGTCTCTTTTGTGCGTCTTCATCATCATCATCATCGTCATTTTTGTGCGTCTTCAAATACTCATACGAGTCCTCTTTTTTCTACGTCTTTTTTCTACGATTGAAATTCGTCTTTTTTCTACGTCTTCAAAACATACCCACTAAAAGCGCTTACGTGTATCTTTCTTCTGTGTCTTGTGTGTGTCCTTCGTCTGTTTCTTGTGTATACTACATCACCAGTTACCAAAAAAAATCAAACTCGTTCTGTGTGCCGTAAGTTCTTTATCTTGTCTGTAGTGGCATCATCATTTAAAAATCAAATTCGTTCTGTACGTCATCACTTACCAAAAAAAAAAATCAAACTCGTTCTGTAGGTCATTCTCTTTATCCTGTTGCGTGTATAGAATTTTGATGCGAAAAAATCAAAGTCGTTTTGTAGGCTCGTTCTCTTTATCCTGTTGCGTGTATAGAATTTCGATGCGAAAAAATCAAACTCGTTCTGTAGGTCATTCTCTTTATCTTGTCTGTACATCATCATTTACCAAAAAAAGATCAAGCTCGTTCTGTAGGTCATTCTCTTTATCGTGTTGCGTGTATAGAATCTTGATGCGAAAAAATCAAATTCGTTCTGTAGGCTCATTGTTCTAGATGGATCGATTACAAACTGTCTGTGCGTAGTTGCCAGATCATTATACTGTTGTCAAGTTTCTTGCTAGTTTCAAGTGTGCGAAGTAGTATTGTTCCGAGATTCTTAGTGACACGTGCGAAATAGAACTGCTGTCAAGTTTCTTGCTAGTGTGCGAAGTAGTATTGTTCCGAGATTCTTAGTGACACGTGCGAAATAGCACTGCTGTCAAGTTTCTTGCTAGTGTGCGAAGTAGTATTATTCCGAGATTCTTAGTGACACGTGCGAAATAGCACTGCTGTCAAGTTTCTTGCTAGTGTGCGTAGTAGTATTATTCTGAGATTCTTAGTGACACGTGCGAAATAGTATTTCTGTCAAGTTTATTGCTGGTTTGCGAAGTAGTATTGTTCTGAGATTCTTAGTGTGCTTGCAGAGCGTACGGTTGCCAAACTGGAATGAGCTTCAATTTGCTCGCATCAGCCCAAACCGCAGCGGCCCAGTAAACCCTCGGCCACAAAATAGAGACACGGTTATCGATGCCAAAATAGAGACAGGTCTTCTGTTTCTTCCTTTTGTGGCCGACACGATCGGCGATCATTGATGCTACCAGTCGTCTTCTGTTTCTTCCTTTTGTGGCCGACACGATCGCCGATCATTGATGCTAACAATCGTCTTCTGTTTTTTCGTGTATTACTATCGCTCGTACGGCTTGAAATTACGTCACTGAATCAATTCCGAATCTTGAATGATATCGCTGCCATGGCTTTATCTACATGACCGTCTCACATTCGAAACTGAGGCGATTCATTTTTCTTTCTCGTGTCTGGTTTCAATCGTATTCCTATCTTGATTAGCTTCAGCCTACTTACAAGTCTTCGCGTCTTGTCTAGGTTCTGTCTATTCTTTTTTTTTTTTTTTGACAATGCCGCACTGGCTGACTCATGCATCACAGATAGATTCTGTCTATTCCTATCTTGTCCAGTTTCAATCGTGTTTCTATCTTGCCGTAGTCTAATCCTTTTGTTTCGGTCTCATCCTTCTGCTTAGCCTTTAGTCTCATACTTCATTCGCAGGAAGGCAGATATCCTCACAACGTAGCGACTGAAATTCAGCCATGGCCGATTCCGCGCGATACTGACATTTCTGAACAGTTTCCGTACCTTCGGAGCTCTCCACTTTGCTTTGCTCAGAGCTTCCAGTATATCCCGGGAAATACTGACACTCAGCCACTCTAGTTAGTTTATAGGAGGTGTGGTATGGGCGTTTAAATATCTTCCATTCGGCTAACTGATCGATGCACTCGGCCGGCCCTCTCCAACTGCAAGAAGAAAGCTTTTTTCGCCACTTTTTGGCGACCCTGTCAACCGTGGTTTGCAATTTCGTAATAAGCTTCTTCATCATTCGGTTGCATATCGCGGCGACATTTTCGGCAAGAACTTCAGTTGTAACATTCCACATCCCTTCCACCTTCTTGATTTTAGTCATTTCATCCGTTGAGATTATTTTATCCTTTGTCAATTCCATCATCACGATTTTTGGCATGTGTTCTCTCAGAGAGACTCTCTCCCCGCGGGATCTCGGCTGTGGCATCTCAGATTTAATTTTCGTGACTAACTCATTCATCCCATCAGTTTCCGACCCCGGACATAACCCCTGGGCAATACTGACAACGGAAAGGAGGCCAACTTTAGGATCAACGTCCAATAATATTGATGACACATCCCTGAGAGATTCGTCAATTTTTTTGATGTTCTCCAGCCGGTGAGCTTGTCCATATGGCAACTTGGACACTTGCAATCCAAACGACGGCAACGCCATGAGGACGAAGAGTCTGAGGTTGGAATTGACTTTCGACATATTAGGAAGTTTCGGAGATGTGATTCAAATTCTGTTTCGGAGATGTGATTCAAATTCTGTCTCGGAGATGTGATTCAAATATCTGTGACGGTGTATATGTTCGCGAAAGTTGCAATCGAATGCACTCCGTGTTCGCAAATTCAGACTTCGAACGAAATGAGAAAACTGTCAGTATGATTGTATTTTTGTAAATCTATAGTAAACGCTGACGGTGTAAAATAATTATAGTACAAGTTACTGATCCTATCAGTGTTTGTGTTATTCTTAAAGGAGTTGCTGTGTAAAATATAAGGCTTATCGATCCTGTTTCAATCCTGAAAATCATAATTTGGGGGAAAAAGAATAGGAATTGGAAACGAATACAATGGAGCTCTTCTCTCTATGCAGCATGAAAAAAGAATTCTTGTCATATTTCCCATTGCAATTGAATTTGAATGCCCATTATGTTGCGAAAAAAAAAAATCTTGCCATATTTCGCATTGCAATTGAGTGCCCACCATCTTGCGAAAAAAAAAAAATCTTGCCATATTTCGCATTGCAATTGAGTGCCCATCATCTTGCGAAAAAAGAAAATCTTGGGAGATATCGCAACTCGCTTACACAATTGAATGATAATGCTAGGGAACAGATATCGCAAATTGACATGCATCTCTCTGGGTTTCAACGGAAATCGTTTTTCTCTCTTGTCTCAGCAAAGTCGTCTCTCTCTCAACAATAAACGCATACTGATAAAAACTGAAACCGCCTTGCTTGCCATTGAATAACAGACTGTCATGCATTGCGCCAATATGTTCATGCTGTATGTAAACAATCAAACTGCACCCGGTATGAATGATTTACAGAGGGAAGAAGTTCTTCCCTCTGTGAGAGGGAAGAAGTTCTTTGAATTGAACCGAGCGCGATCTTCCCCGTATGATGTGTCTGACATATTATATATACAGCACGCATCGCGTTGGATGTCTCGAAATTTCGACGGAAATTCCGAAATCGAAACGGTTCCCGACGGCACGACGCAACACCACAAACAGACCAACTTTCGCAGGTGTCGTGGCAATCAACTGCGTGATAGAAATGACTGCAGGGCTGACCATAAAAAACGAAACGAAAAAACGCCGCCGCTCAAATTCCCGCAGCACTGCCGCCAATTTGAATCGAACCGAGCGCGATCTTCCCCGTATGATGTGTCTGACATATACAGCACGCATCGCGTTGGATGTCTCGAATTTTCGACGGAAATCCCGAAATCGAAACGGTTCCCGACGGCACGACGCAACACCACAAACAGACCAACTTTCGCAGGTGTCGTGGCAATCAACTGCGTGATAGAAATGACTGCAGGGCTGACCATAAAAAACGAAACGAAAAAACGCCGCCGCTCAAATTCCCGCAGCACTGCCGCCGATTTGAATTGAACCGAGCGCGATCTTCCCCGTATGATGTGTCTGACATATACAGCACGCATCGCGTTGGATGTCTCGAATTTTCGACGGAAATCCCGAAATCGAAACGGTTCCCGACGGCACGACGCAACACCACAAACAGACCAACTTTCGCAGGTGTCGTGGCAATCAACTGCGTGATAGAAATGACTGCAGGGCTGACCATACAAAACGAATCGAAAAAACGCCGCCGCTCAAATTCCCGCAGCACTGCCGCCAATTTGAATTGAACCGAGCGCGATCTTCCCCGTATGTCGATATGTCTGAAATATACAGCACGCATCACGCTGGACGTCTTGAATTTTCGACGGAAATCCCGAAATCGAAACGGTTCCCGACTGCACGACGCAACACCATAAACAGCGCGACTTTCGTAGGTTTCGTGGCAATCAACTGTATGACAACGCTGCGGGACTAAATAATAATATGAATCGAAAAAAGGCCACCGCTCGAATTCCCGCAGCAACGCCGCCCATCTGAATCGAACCAAACACGAGCAACCCCGATATGATTTGTCTGAAATATACAGCACGCATCACGCTGGACGTCTTGAATTTTCGACGGAAATCCCGAAATCGAAACGGTTCCCGACTGCACGTGTCAAAACCATAAACACCGAACTTAGACTATGTGGCATATGAGATTGGAGCTCAAACCCCGACGCTATGATGTTGCTTCTCGTGCAGATACCTAGCAATTTGCTATACTAAGGGAGACTCGTCAATCGAGCGCTGTCGAATCATAATTACGAGAAAGGTAAACAAATAAAGACTCCCTGTGCACTCCTATAGATCGTGGATACAAGAACTGAAATCACTCAAGAATCTGAGATGAGAGATCGAAAAAAAAGTCAGAGGAATGAGCTAAAAATTTCCCTACCAGAAAACGTCCCACCGTGGCGAAACTGGCATCGCGTTGAATTTTCACCGTATGAATTTCAAGCGCCATACGAAATCTCTCGCACTCTTGATGGGACGCTTTTAAAACTCGTCACGAAAAAAGCAAAAACCATAACCCTTAAAAATAAACGTATAAACGCTCCTAACCATCGTGGTTAAAAAAAAAGGAAATCACGAGATCAGACCCCGAAAAAAAAAATCAGAGGGATGTCTGAGCTAAAAAAATAATTTCCCTACCAGAAAACGTCCCACCGTGGCGAAACTGGCATCGCGGTGCGTTTTTAGCGTATAAATTTCGACTCGGATCGCCGTACCTAATCTGACGCTCGCTCGATAAAAGCAAAAAAAAAAGTGGCCCGAATTCCCTCAAAAACCACTCGTGTAGAACTGTATTCACTTCCCTCCTTCAAATTTCGCTTCCCTCCTTCAAATTTCTGACATTTGCCAGAAAATAGAACGCTGCGCTGCCAGAAAACAGAGCGCTGCTCTGCGAATCTAAGAAATGACTCCAAATCATATGGGGGAGAACAGTTGCATTATCACAATAATGACGCCGCGCTCGTAACTATGTCATTGAGGAAGACAATGACTTCCGCTCGCAAAGGCGAAAAAGAAGCGAAACACTTAGATGCGCCTAGATGCGCTCGCAAAGACATGAGGAAGAACACTTGCCATTTCTGAGAGACTGAATGATAGCAAGCATTTAATTTTCTGAGTGACATACTGACATCGTTTGAGTCAAATCTGGATTCACGATAGCACGGTAACATTTATCTGGACTCATGATAGCACGGCAACATTTATCTGGACTCATGATAGCAGGGCAAGTCTGAAAACTCAGCTAATTAACAAACCCTGTCCGGCTCAGATCTCGTATGCTTAGTGTCCGAGCGCTGAACGCTCAGTGCTCAGATAACTCGGAGCCAGACCCGTCTTTTGATAAGTCCACCCTTATCTGCGATCAGTCTCCCCTTGATCAGCACTACAGGCATCCTCTTGATCAGCACTACTTACAGTTGTCCCCTTGATCAGCACTACTTACAGTTGTCCTCCCGATCAGCACTACAGTTGCCGCCCTGTTGATCACAACAACACCGCCCCACAAAAAAGACAGCAGCACAAATTCTCCAGACTACAACATCACCGTCATTGTCCCTATAGTATCACCACATTGTCATTGTCATAGGTCCACAAAGAGCACTCACCCATGAATCATAATGCTCACAGAATAACTGACAAGATCACCACAATGAGCACTCATCATCACAGAATAATTGACAAGATCACGATAACACTGACCATCACGAAGAAATTACTAACGCGCGAAGCCTGACTTCCAGAAGAATCTGCAAGATCCTTGATAAACCCATCTTTAGGCGCGCAGTTGTTCTGTCTTCCGAGCTTCTGACATGCATCCGACAACATTTTTTCTAGAGGAATGCTTTCGATCAGTGCCGGGTCTAATTTTCTGGCTCGTAAAGTCTCTCTGACAATCTGTAACAGTCTCGGTATCTCGATTTCTTCCAGCCCCATTTTTATTCGGGACTCTTTGATATTGCCTTGGGCGGCATCTACCCAGCTGTCGGAGATGTTTCTCAGGAGTTCGGCATTGTCTTGGATCAGGATTTTGGCTTGCTTTTGGGCTTGTTTTCTTGGATCTTGGATCACAAAATCACTATTATTGTTTGGGCGAAATTCTGACTCTTCTTGTACAGATTCTGACTCAGTGGGTTGCTCCTCAAGATGGCGTATTTGCTCTTTAGGATATGTCTTGATTTCTTTTTTGGGATTCGTCTTGGCTGCGACGCCATTCGTCTTGGCTGCCATCGCGACACCATAACTTCGGCCGTTTTTGATGCCAGAGGAGTAGTTTCCCAAGGGACCGAATGGGATACCAGATATGATGAGGACGATGCTTCTACTGAGGACGATGCTTCTACTGAAGACGCTTTTGCTGCAGATACTTCCACTGAAGATGCTTCTACTGAAGATGCTTTTACTGCAGATGCTTTTGCTGCTCTTCATCATGGAACTGTTGCAAATTTTCGTCAGCATAGTGCTGTTGCTGACCGTCATCATAGTCTGGACTTTAGCCTAGTACTGTTTTAAATTTGCCTGGACTTTAGCCTAGGTCAATGATTATATGGTCTGGACTTTAGGGCAGAGATGAGCTTGAGTTTGCACGATGTGGATTGGCACAATTCAATTGCAAGAATTGTTAGAACCAATGTAAAACTGTTAGAACCTGTACAGGGAAATTAATTGTCACATTTCGTCTTTTCGTTTTAGAGAGGAGCTGGCAAACAGAAAAGCAATCAGATCGCGCAAATGTGACAAAAGCTATCTCGCAAATTTGACAAAAACTATCTCGCAAATTTGACAAAGTTTAACCATCTCGCAAATCATATGTGACAAAAACCACTTCTCGCAAATGATTTGCAAAAGTTTGCAAGAAACAAGTTTTGGAATCATACCAACACTATCGTGACACATGACTCGAACACAGACATGAGGCAAATTCAATTGCTGCAGCTTTCAAAATAAAGTTAATGAACCCCTTAAGGAAACTCACCTCCAGAGCCTGACTAGCTGCAAAAAGTATTTCATGTGGCAGCCATAGCTGCAGAAACTGAGCCAATCTATCTTGTCATTGTCAGTCTACATCACTCGTAAACTAGAAAAAAAGCAACTCTACCACAACAATCCATCTTGTCGCGCTGACTTTGTTTCGTCACCGCCAATCGACTCTGTTTTGTCACCACAAATTTTCTAAACCGTTACCACGACTTGACAGCGATTCACTTTAGGGTATGACGTTTGCTGAATACTTTCAATTTATACACAGAGTCTGAATCTGTTGCACAACGCGCTGTGCTGTGCATTCGGAGACGCCCAAACGATTTCTTCGGACGTCTCCAGATGTTAAAACGATATCCATGGAGACATAGACACCCATGGAGACAGTTATCTGCAAAAAAAACTCCGCGGCCGGGAATCGAACCCGGGTCATCCGCGTGACAGGCGGATATACTAACCACTATACTACCGCGGACTGGTGGTAGGTGGCGATCTGTTACTACTGATCTCGCAGCTATTACTTGAGGGTCAGCGCAATGATCCACTCAGACCAAGAATTTCCCGTACCTCACAAAGGAGTTCGTTTTCCAGAGCAATGGAATTCATTTGCCAGGGCAATGAAGTTCGTTTTCCAGGGCAATGGAATTCATTTGCCAGGGCAATGAAGTTCGTTTTCCAGAGCAATGGAATTCATTTCCCAATGGGAGTTCAATTCGTAAAAAGCCAGCCAGACCTCAGTCTTGTATTGGAATCGAGTAACTACTCTTTTCCAGAGCTGAGACACTCTTGCCCAGAGCTGAGAATCCTCAGTGCATCTTAGTCCGAGCCAGCCATCGTGCTCCGACTCAATCCCAGCCAGCCATCGTGCTTTGGTTGCGCCAATCGTAATAGCTGGTAGGTTCTGCAGTTTGCTTGTTTTTGGCATTGTTCACGTTTCCATTGTTCACGTTTCCAGTGGTCACGTTTCCATTATTACCGTTTCTGCAACCAGTTCTGCCGGTACTTCTTCCCCCATTCCTTCCAAAACCTGCACTTCTTCCAGAGTTGCTCACAGGCCCCCGAACCGACAGCCCTCCCATCAGTGATGCGTTATTGTTGCTGGTAGCTTTGCCAGCCTGGCCCTTCCTCTTGTTCCCAGATTCTGGCTTGTTGAGGACATTCCTGGTCACCATCACGAACATTTTGAAACTTTTGAAAATATTGAAACTTTTGAAACTAAGTTTCGAAATTGCAATGAGGGGAAGCCTGAAGGCAGAATTTTGAAACAGTAACTTAACTCTAACTAGTAACTTAAAACAGCAGCCCTAGCTTAATTAAGCTGGGAAATGCCGAGAAACGTGCTTGGAAATGCTGAGAAACGTGCTTGGAAATGCCGAGAAACGTTACACAAAACTTCTGCAAACTACTTAAACTCCTGTAGTGGAGACTTCTGAAAGCTACTCAAACTGGTAGAATGGAGAACGCTGCTTGGCTTAAACTGTAGTGGAGTCAGTGGTCGTGTTTTTGAATAAGCTTCAACTTACCTGGGAACTTGGAACGAAACTTTTCGGATGGATCATGACGTCAATGACGTTGGAAATTTTTTTTGGATACGAGTAAGCTCAATGACAAAATCTTGCGAATGGTATACCATCTTGACAATACCGTAAATAGAAGCCAAATATTGGCGTAGCAAAAGAGAGGTCTTGTGTGAGTTCTTGTGTGGGTTCGCAAATTCGCACTGTGTGTTAACTTCTTCGCCAGATAGAAAACTAAGAATCAAAAAAAATCGCAAGACAATCTAACGCATTCTTGCATGCAAAAAAAGGGAGACTCAGGCACTCTGGAAAAAAGAGTACTCGCAAATCTTGAACAAAGGAAAACGCCTGACCTTCCCGCACTGATTCCTACTCATGAGGAAAATTCCGTATGTTCCGGTTGCAAATTGATGTTGTCCACACTTTTTCGTTGTTTTTGTGGTTGTGTTCACGAGATTTTTTTTGTTCGCGTTCCGTCCACAAGACGCAAGCTCGCTACAAAATTCACGTGAATTCCGGGACTAGCATTTTGGCTGTATTTCAAGGACGACTACCCAAACGACAACAGACCACTCAAATGTCTCTCTTCTGGCCGTCCAGTTTCTGCAGCGCCTGCAACTGTTACCAACTCCACGAGTTTATACCTCGACAATCGGAATCCGATTCGAACACGATCTGCAAAACTGAACCCATGGATAACTGATCCCAGGGATACAATGCACGCCACTTGAAGTTCCATGATGTCACTCCATGACGTCACCTCAAAAACTCGAAGCATCATGTGAAACCCACCTACTGTCTCAGGCCAAGCACGAACTTTAGAAAAAGTCCTCCAATGAAAATACCTGGCCCACTGCTCGGTCCCAAAAATTTCTCAGTGAAACTATACCAACGGCAAATTGGTCAGTTATACCACTTATCATATACAAAGCACATTAGCATTAACGATACAAAAATGAGATATCACAACGTCAAGTAATAGTATCAAATGACACAATGTCAAGAAAACGCTTGTGCTTGTGTCATGATCATATACTTCGACGATTCGAAATCCAATCCTTTCGAAAGCCTGTGTGTTTAGCAGAAAATGGAAGAAAACTGAGCTTCTGAGCCCTCATATGTAATGCCAACAGTATACAATAATAGCGTTTTTCAAACTGCTCAGCGATTTTCAATACACTCGGTACTGAATGAACGCCGGATCATTGCTCACAAGCCTCTCTTGTGATCACCATACTCAAAAATGGCGTCTCACTCTTGTGGATTGTACTCTTGTATAAGTCTTATAAAAAGAGAACAAAGATCAAAATCACGTAAAAACTGTTTCTATTGAACTCATAGCTACCACGAGATAGAATCAGTCACGAGATCTGTAATCTCTGGCTTAACGTTCGGACATTAGCGAAAAGCAAGCGCTTCTTTTTTGCAGCTGGTCCCGCCCTGGTTTTCCTTCGTTCCATGCTGTGGTTTCCCAACACTCTTTCTTCGTCTTCTGCGCCAACTTCTGCCTTTCATCCTATGTGGTTCTCCTCGTATCGCGCATTCTTTCATCCCAACTCTGACCTCGTTCATCGTCCATCTCATGTTCGTTCTTCTTCCACACAACCCACACTGTTTTCGCCCGCTTTTCTGAATTTCGTAAACTCAATTTCACGATTTTCACCCCGACCTCACGAATTTCACAAGCCCGACCTCACAAACTTCACCCCGACCTCACGAACTTCACCCCAACCATCGACTTCGCTGTCATTACGAGTGGCTCTCCACCGGATGAAGAAACTTCGGATCCAGAAGTTTCTGCTACCATGAAATCAACGGGGAATTTCACTTCTACAGAATTCACTTCTACAGAGTTGGGTTCTTGTACGGAATGATCTGCTTCATGAACACCGGCAGGAACAACAACTTCCACATCCCCTTCTTCGGACTCAAATCGATCCGTTACTCTGACCCAACTAAACGTGGCAGGGCGAATCATGAAAGTATTAGAGGGGCTGCCAGGACCAACTCTCGCCCATACTTGCGCAATGAGATGAGCGATGTTGCCGCGGGTAAGCTTTGTTGACTGGCCGTTGGAATTCTGTCCAACACAACAAGAATCACCACCACAACAAGTTTCGCCGGATTCATTCGTGTCAACCCCAGACACAAACCCCATAAACACTTTCGCGTCTTCCTTAGTTAAATGGGATTCATTTATCGGGAAATTCTTGCTCTCGTCTTCAGGGAGGCCGACCTTCAACAGGCGATGGACCCCGTATTTGTGGATGAATCGCTTCGGGAATTCGGAAAATACATTGTCATTCAGAGCGTTTGGATCATTTACAGCAGCATCATTTGCTCCTCCAGAAGACAACAAAGCAGGTTCCCAAGTGATTTCTTGCAATTCCCAGGGGCTTATAGTGACTACAATGGAGTCACTGACTGTGGAAAGATCGGGCGCTTGTGACGAAGCTTCCGAACAGTCACAATCATTCTCGAAGACAACAATCGCATCACAATCATGCAGAACCTGTTCTCCCAGCGACAGGTCGACTTTACTATTAGCTTGGTGCAGTTTTCGCGCTAGTTTGTTGCGGAGATCTCCAATTGATGTTGATTTCGCAACCTCTGATGCTGTGAGAATGGTGTCGCCAGAAACGGTTCGAACGTCGGCGGGTCTGATTGAAGAAGAGCCTCTGATTGAGGACGAGCCGGTGGATGATGAGATTCCGGTAGACGTAGAGGATACGCCGGTAGATGATGCACCATTCTGACAAGATTGACATGTCAATTCGTTACCTGTAGCTGCCGGAACTGGAACTGCAGGATCTGGGCCCGCAGCTGGCGGAGCTTGCCGGCTTAATAATTCGGCAAGCCTTGAAGGAGCGGGGAGTCGTTGGGGGTTCAGAGTTAGTGGCTCTGATTCTGGCTCCTCCGTATTTGGGCCCTGTCCATTCACATTAACTCGTACTGCATTAGAGGAAAAAAATGAGCTGGAGAAACATTGGACGAGAATGATACGGAGAACCAGAGATCGCAAGGAAAAGAAACAACGAGGAGAAGAATACGTCATGATTTGGAAAATGGGAAAACACGAAAAAAACTTTCCGACTTCCAATTGAAACTGAAAGTTTGCCAGTGCTGCTTTGATGTAATGATGCTACTGGGATTCAAGAATCAGGATTCAGAACGCAATGAAATGTTGAGAAAGGACGCTGAAAAAGGGACGTAACTCATGAGAATATTATCAGTGGAAAACAAATCTGTGGCACCGCCACAGGTGGACAACTCACTCTCAACTACGAAAAAAAACTTCTCTCACAGGGAAAAACTCAGCAAAATTCTATCCGATGACTCTCGACATGTCACTCTCTTGTAAGTATTCAAAAACCGGCATCAATACCGTCCAAAAGCGAAAAAAATCTTCCAAAAAAAAAGAACACAGCTGCCAAAAAAAGAACACAACTTCTGACTTCTCATCTCATCCATTTTTCATAACGATAGAGCATTGACATTCGTCTTTTTCCTTTTTCTCAAATGCAAACGAAACTTCAGATGCGATAGACGAGTCTTCAGATGTCCTTCACACTTCTGACTTCCTGTCGTCAATCAAGTCTGACCCTTTCGGTCGTTTCGTGCTGACGTCGAGTCTTGACGTCGAGTCAACTTCTAAGTTCTTCTGGCACTCACATGCAGCCGTGACCTTCTGGACTTGGGTGCTGATAAGTTATAACAACTTCTGCAGACTGTGAAGCCGTGCGCTCAAGAACACTGTGAAACGACGCCCAAAATCAATGACAGACACACTGTCAGTCTCAATATTTTCAATCAATAATATCAGCACCACCAATTCCAACCCTTCTCTCCTGTTCAAAGGGATCTTCTCCAATTTCTCTTTTTTCAACGGGAATCCTACCCGGAACTGTACAAAGGGAATCCTACCCGGAACTGTACAAACTTTGTAACAAAGGAAATCCTATCCGGAACTGTACAAAGGGAATTTATCTCTTAGCATCGTCGAAAGAGTAAAGCTCTGAGTAAAGCTCTTAGTAAAGCTGAGGAAAAAAAAAGCCTCCTCCTACTGGAAGGTTGCGACCTACTGGAGCTATAGTGATGACGACCTACCGGAGCCTTGCGCCCTACTGGAGCTATAGTGATGACGACCTACCGGAGCCTTGCGCCCTACTGGAGCTGTAGTATCCTTCTAAAATTGTTTTTATGAGTTCCAGAATCCTTTAGTAGACCACTCGTTTAGTATACCACTCTTTTAGTATACGAGAGCTCTGTCTTTTCTGGTAGAGCTCAAATTTAACTCGGTCTTTTCAGTTTTTTTGGTGGAGCAATACTAAGCTATTTTCTCAAATAGAATTTCGCTCCTATACTGGAGCAATATCTTTTTAGCTCCGCCTCTCAACTGGAGATATTCTGAAGATCAATATCAGCTCCTCCACCACCACTGGACCGATTTGTAAGATAAGACAATATTTTCAGCTCCTGCACCACGACTGGAGCTACTAATTTCCGCAAGTTCCAAGAGTCTCCTTGCGCCCCTACTGGGCCACAAATTGGAATCATTCTTGGAAGAGCACGCAAATCTGTTTGCAGTCAATACAACTGCAGAAGAAAATACTTCAGAGAAACTAGGAGAAGGAAGATCAATAAATGCCACTCATATTTTTCTAAGGTCTTAACAATAGTCTTAACAATCTCAAATATCTATGTCAACATGCAGATTGAAAAATTGGAATCCGGACAAAGGGAATCCGAATAGTGATTGAGAAATCTGCCCATCTCTGATCTCAATATGGATCAGTGGGTCCTCTCTGTCTGGATCAACGGGCGCCCTGTCATGACCTACAACCTACTCAATATGGATTCCCTGGTGTGGCTTGTGCCAGCCGTCTCAGTATGGATTAGCCTTCTCAATATGGATTCGTGGCTTTCAACCGTCTCTAGCCCATAGAAATCCATTTTGTAGTGGCTTGCAATCGTCTCTAGCCCATAGATATCCATACGCCTTGGTAGTGGCATAATTGGATTGCGACCTTCTCTAGGCCTCGTGAATCCGTCGCATATGAATTCTTTTTGTGGCTTGCAAACTTCTCTAGCCCTCGTGAATCCATATAGAAATCATGCTTACAACCTTCTCCGGCCCTTTGTTGGATCCATTCAATAATCAATCACAGTTCAGAAATCAGAAACGCGAAATTAAGAAACGAGAAATTAAGAAACAATCTTGACGAAGAAAGAAACATGTAGAAATTATTTCGAGTAACAACTAGAAATATGTTTGAGAATCAGAATCATATCTAGTAACTGTAGGTAGAGCTTAAAAATAGAATATCGTTGAAATACAGCAGATGTAGATGACTCATACAGAGTCTATAGTCTTAGAAACATGAATATCGCTAGTAGAATACAGCAGAACTGTGACTCGTTTAGAGTCCAATCTGAATTTAGAAATCCAGACTAGAGGCAGAATATCGCTAGTAGAATACAGCAGATTAGATTCTGATGACTCATACAGAGTCTCTAGAGGCAGAATATCGCTAATAGAATGCAGTGACTCACTTAGAAGACTTATAAAATTTGGAAGCAGAATATCGCTACTAGAATGCAATGACTCACTCAGAATTGCAGAATATCGTTAGCAGAATACACTTAGAATTGGAAAACAGAATATCGCTAATAAAATGCAGTGACTCATTGACTAAATGAGCTTAGAAAATTTGGAAATTAGAACTTTGAGGTAAATACTCATTGAGAATCCAGAAACGTTATCCATTAAGAACTGAGAAACGTGATCCATCTAGGGAGTCCAGAATTACGAATCTGAAACGTGATTCGACAATCAAGAAGAGTCATTATGAAACATGATTCAACAATCCACATAGGGCGACGAATCTAGAAACAGGATTCATCGGGATTCAACACATACAGAGTTTCTGAATAAAGAAGAAATGGCAAGAAACGTGATTCACATACAGAGTTTCTGAATCAGAAAACGAAAATCCTTGGTAGACTCTGTGTCTTCCTCCTGACAATGTATTCTTTCTCTTTGTCTCTCGCCTGGAGCTTCATTGTCTCTCGCCTGGAGGCCCGCGACAACAGAAGTTCCACTGTCGTCTTACAGCACTGATGCCCAGGCTCTATCGTTTCATGGCATTGAAACCCACCAGCATCAGAATCAGAATCTTGTGCGTCCTGTTGTTGTCTCACAGCACTGATGCCCACCAGCATCAGAATCATCTGCGTCCTATTGTTGTCCCACAGCACTGATACCGACCCGCATCAGAATCATCTGCGTCCTGTTGTTGTTGTCTCACAGAATTGACATTCAGCATTGGTGTCCAGCATCAGAATCGCATCTGTATGGCATGCTGTATACCGAGCATCAGAGTCGCATCTGTATGGCATGCTGTATACCGAGCATCAGAATCGCATCTGTATAACGAGCATCAGAATCGCATCTGTATAACGAGCATCAGAATCGCACCTGTATACCGAGCATCAGAATCAGAGCCAGAATCAGAGCCACTTCTTATCCTCTCTGCATCAGAATCAGAATGACTTCCGCTATCCTCTTAGCTGCAGAATCAGAGCCTCTTCTTGTCTTCTTAGCTGCAGAATCAGAATCACTTCTACTGTGTTCTTAGCTATCAAATGAGAATCACTTCCACTATCCCCTTTGCAGTCGCAACTTGCACGAGAATCTGAATCACATCTACATTCGATCTATGTTCTTCTTCTTCTTATCTTCTGTTGATCTGGTATCCTCTCTTCTCTGTACAACCAGCCGCCAAATCATTTTCATCTCATCCCTTCTGCACAATCGATACCGCCAAATCTTCTTCACCTCAATGATCTCATCCCCTCTCCAATCCCAACATAAGTCATCCCCTCTGCAACCCCAACATAAATCATCCTCTCTGCAACCCCAACATGAATCCACTTTCCGCCTTCTCATCCTCTCTGCAACCGCGAAAAACACTTATCCTCTCTGCAATCCCAACATAAACCCACTTGCAAAACTCCCCGTGTTTTTCATCAATATCGCTAACTGATCCTGTGGATTCTGACTCTTTTCATCCAAGTCATTCGTGCCGTGGCCTAATACTCTTATCACCGTCCTCATGAAAATGCTCAAATCTTTTTCGTCGATCTTTCCATCGTGGTTCACATCCAGATATTTCAGTGTATCCTGCTGAATTTTCTTCCAATTGATCATGATATAGCCGTAGTAATTCGCAACTTGGAACATACAATATAAACCTCCCACCCCAACAGCGACCGCGCGACCGGCTTTTTTACACGCGACACCCGCGGCCATACCGCTTGCTGTACCGAAACCAAGCCCGGTCAAGAGTCTGAGAGGTGTTTGTCCCCCTGCGAGGGTGGTGAGATTTAGGGAAGAACCGATGAAAGAGGGTAAGTTGAAGTTGGAGAGGTCGAGCTCGGAGTTGTTCTGATTCTGAGAAGTGCAAATAGCATTTGGAACGATATTACCATCCTTATCCTTCGTTACAACACTCCCATCTGGATTAGTCACGGTAGTGTAGCCTTTAGCCTTATTTGCTTCTTCTTGGCATTCCACCATGTGCGTTTCTAACAGCGGTGAATTCAAAACAGCCCCGAGATTCGATGCAACAGCCTGTACAGCTGATCCTGCCATTGGTTCGAGCAATTTCATTGCCATTTGTTCAAGGCCATTTTCGCAGTTTTGGAAGTCAATGTTAGGTGTTGCTGTAGTGTTCTCGAGTTGCTGGATATTATTTGCACCGGAAGAATCATTACCTTGAGCAGAATTAGAACTGGACATCCCCCCAGAAGATTGCGCCCCCGAAGATTGCGTAGATACATCGGACTTTTGTGCTGACATCGGGCTCACCACTCCGATAGTCGTGTTTACCATGATATCCCCGTGCTGATGATGTTGATGCTTCATGGAGACACTTACAGAAGAGTGAACAGAACCGGTATCGGACTTCTGTTGATGCAATGCATCTGATGCATTGCATGATTCATGCATAGAGCCATTCAGGTCCATTGGAGGGGCGATCGGAGCAACGGCCATGGTTGTGCCGGCGGTCATTGTTGAGTATCGGAGACCTTTCTTGGAAAACAACGCGCGGCGGAAAGATTGGGCTCTGGACATACACTGTTAGTAACACAGGCGTCTTTAGACGAGTGTCTTTAGACGAGTGTCTTTGGAGTTGTGATTATGATGTCTCCTTAAATTTGGAGCCTAGCTGGTGACAACAACAATTAATTTCACGTGTTGTTGTTGTTGTTGTTGAGCTTGTTGCTGCGCTCGTAGGTTGTTTCTGTTTTCTTCAGAACTTAAGCTCTGCTGTGTAACGTGTTCCTTCAGTTGAACTCGCTCAGCGATCTTTGTTCGAAATGAAAATATCTTGAGAAGAGACTCTGAGAGACTCTGAGAGAAGAAGAGACTCTGAGAGGAGAAGAAATATCCTAAAGGAGGAAGTGAGAGAGAATTCAAATTCAAATTGACAATCAGTGATCCTTTTCGGGAAGGAGATTGGAAGCCTGGATTTGGATTTCAAAATTGATTTCACGACTGATTTCGAAGTTTGGAATTTGAGGTCAACATTCATCTGCTCCTGCAAAGAGTTTCATCATTGACATTGATTTGTTCTTGCAAATGCCGTTCTTGGGATTCTTGCTTGTTCTTGCAAATGCCGTATGGCCCTGATAAACACTGTTCTTGCGATCACTAATTTCAATTTTCTTCAGTGCCATACTTTATTCAAGTTTTATGCGAATCTCCGATTAGCCCAAACATTGGCGCTGCTGAGCGCAAGTGAACGTTGTGGTGGTGAATGAAGGAATGTGTATCGGCCGGGTGTGCAAAGACCGTAAAGCACCCAGTGATGTGAAGTGATTTGTGATGATTGCGCCTGTTGCGCATGTGTTCAAATTTCTTTCCCTCCCTCCTCACCCTGGTGTCTCTATGGGGAGAGTTGGTGGTGGTTTGGTTATGTTGTCCAGTGTTTCGATGGTGTATCCTATGTGACATGCTGGTGGTGCGATGTCGGTGGCTCTGCAACATGCCACTCGCAGTCGCGTGCGCGGACGAAACAGGGGCGTATTGTGCAGCCTCCAAGTGGCACGCCTGGGAATCCGCGGTGTTCAGCTGATGCACAATCTTTGGGACGGATGGGTGGGCATGGTCATTGTACGGGCAACGAAGCAGCAGACTATGTTTCAACTAAAAACCATTCAAATCGAGAACTCAGCAAAAAAAAAGATTGACAATAGAATGCAAACCCAGATTACAAACAGCAATAAAACGCAGCCGAAATTCTTGCGACAATACCGTTTCTATGGCAATTGAGAATAGTCATCTTGTGAATGTCTCTCTCTGAGTCTCTGGGGCCTGCTGACGTGACCCAAATTCCATACACATCTATGAAGCTATGATCTATGCCCTCTCCAGGCTCTCGGGAATCAGAAAGTCTGTTTCCACTCACCTAAATTTATCCTGAAGAAAAAACTGGACTGCAATGCTCGTAATAAAATTTCCAAAAATTTGTGATGTGGTAAATTCCCGTACACTCGAAACAATCAGACTCTATTTGGAATGATTCCCAACCAAAACCGTGACGCCACACTTTTTGCGGCGTTCTTCGATAATTGAGCTACCCGTGAAAAAAAAAAAAAGAAACTCTGTACAATAAGTATCGCCATGAATGTCGATCAAAAAAATCCAAATCAACAAACGCGTTAAATTGTCCAGCTGCAGGAGGTGATCCAGACTCTGTTCCTCAGATATGGCTCAGAAAGAAAAAATCAAACGCCTCGAATGTCATTGTCAGTCAAAAAAAAATCAAAATCAGCAAACGCGTTTCCACACCTGCAGGAGGTGATCCAGACTCTGTTCCTCAGATCTGAGTTGAAAAAAAATAAATCAAACGCCTTGAGTGTCATTGTCAGTCAACAAAAATCAAAATCAATAAACGCGTTTCCACACCTGCAGGGGGTGCGATCCAGACTTTGTTCCTCAGATCTGAATCGGAAAGAAAAAATCAAACGCCATGACTATCGATCAAAAAAATGAAAATGAGCAAACGCGTTTCCACACCTGCAGCAGGGTGATCCAGACTCTGTTCCTCAGATATGAATCGAAAAGAAAAAATCAAACGCCATGACTATCGATCAAAAAAATCAAAATCAGCAAACGCGTTTCCACACCTGCATGAGGGTGATCCAGACTTTCGAGCACAGAGATGACATTGACATTGGCGTTGACATTTGCTCACGCGTGTTTCCACGACTGAGATATGAATCGAGAAAAAAAAAAAAACGCCTTGCATGTCAATCAAAAAACGCAAATCCAAAAACTTATTTCCCCACCTGCAGGGAATGATCCAGACCTTTGAACCGCTCTGACGCGTCCAATTCCATGATTATAACACGCCGCTACAAATTGCGTCAAAATCAGAAAAAAAGAAGGCGATTCTAAGTTCCCTCAAGTCAAAAACAAGCCAAACAAAAAAAATCATTTCCCCACCGATACACGGTAGAGTCACACTTTTTCACACTTACTGGCAGCGATATCATCATGATGCTGAGAGAAAATACTGTCGAAATAACGCACATATTTGTAGATATCATGACTGAACACCCCCTCCGAATGTCATTGAATGAGTTCGCAAATGTATATTTTTGCTTTTTAAATTTTTGTGTTTTAGAATAAATTGAAGCCACGGCCTCGAGAAAGTAGAGACTCCTTCCAACTCGAAGTCACGTATGAGAAAGTTTGTGTCTTTGCATTTCGTTGTGTTTTTTTCAATTTTGTAATTTGTAGTCTTACTTTAAGTACTTAACTTAGCATGACTTAATAGTGATCCAACAACGATTGGAAACAGTTTCACTGTGCCTGAGCAAGTTTCAAGGACCATCACCAACAACGATTGGCGTTTGGAGAACGTTTGAAGAATTATCGCCCGATTGGCGTTTGAAGAATTCAATTCAGTAGCCGCCGATGTACAAGTAAATAGTCAATGTTCAGGACATTGATTTAATTTTGAATGGTGACTTTGACTAGTCTCCTCAGGAGGAGTCAAAGATTTTGGTGACGGTGAGCCGACTGCAGTGTTAGAGATGTTAGAGATTCTGCTGGAAACACGTCCAGGCTCTCAAACTTAAAGAATTTCTCAAACTTAAAGAAACTCAGCTGTTCTTACACACTGAAAGACTTAGCTAGTCAAACTGTTGAACTCACTTGCTCCACCAGGTGGACGACCTGAAAAATGGCAATTACCTGAAAAATGGCAATTGGACTCAATTAAACCTGGTAGACGACCTGAAAAATGGCAATTGAACTCAATTAAACGTAGCGCGCATGA
>Ga0099797_100077_pt1 | contig 55849 bp, 29 predicted proteins | sample Uncmet_Sort48C_1_FD_89871 | JGI IMG/M metagenome (GOLD analysis project Ga0099797, IMG submission 89871) | Marine eukaryotic communities from CALCOFI LINE 67, Pacific Ocean - C012_Sort48C_1 | ecosystem: Environmental > Aquatic > Marine > Oceanic | place: Pacific Ocean: Monterey Bay | collected...
AACTCTCTCCTTGCCTTCTCCTTCTCCAACAATCTTTGTCCTCTTTTCGGTAACAAGTCGGAGTTCCACCTTGGATCGGTTCCTTCTTTCTTCGCCTTCTCCCGCATTTCCGAACAGATCTTTTGTTCTTCCCAATAACTCGCAGCGCCAAACTTGAACCTGAAGACTCGGGATTCCTGCTCTTGCCAATACGACAAATCCCGCAAACACTTCTCCAGAATAGCTTTCTTCTCAGTATTCGACACTGTTTTTTTGTTCAAGGTTTTCGCTTCGTTTTCCAACGCTAGTTGCATCGCTTTCAATTTAGCAAAGCCATCACTCGTGCCGTACAATCGGCCAGGCGCGAGCCGGAACACTTTCGAATATTCCAAACGCGCAATCACTGCTTGTTGATCTGTGTCAGACAACGCTCTTTGCCAACACATATATTGCGGATGTATAGTTCCATACCCCGGAGATTTTTCGTATTCTGCTTTGACAACATGTGACGCCGAATTCGTCAACTTTTCGAGAAAACGCTTCGTAATTGCCTCGTTCTCTGAGATTGAGCTGTGGGCGGAGAAATCCCAAAGTCTTTCTTGTTTGAGAACTTCCGCGGCGTTATTTCCGTCCTCTTCGGTGACACTCCAATTCTCCTCGACGTATTTCCAGAAATTCGCTATCTGTTCTGCGTCTTCGGTTTTCGAGATAGTGCCTTTAGACTTTACAGGAAGAGGAACAATCGAGGAGGAAGAGGACACTCTTTTCTTTGCAGCAGACTCTTTCTTGTTGCCGGCTTTTGACGAAGTTTTAGATGCCGCGCCGTCATCTTCATCTTCTGAGGATTCTTCCCATGCTTTCATGCATGCGAGGTCGTCGTCGGTATCTTGTCCCTGATTATCATGATAATCATCAGCTTCGAGCTCTTCCTCCAATGCTTTCATCTGCGCGAACTGTTCTTTTTTTACCTTCGAAACAGCCAACACTCCGCCTTTCCCAGCGTGGTCGCGTTTTCGTTTGTCAACGGCAAAGCTCGAATCTGCATACCGAAATCCTGGCGGTTTCTTGAACTCCCCGGCGAGTGCACGCTTGAGGATGTCATTGCAGACATCGATAGGAATGATTTCGGCATATGGACGCCCAGCGATGGTTGATCCAGAACCTGAGGGGTTTTATTTTGAGTGCGATTTGTGAAGGTTTTGATTGCCACTAGATTGGATCTGCATCGGATTCGGAGAGCTCTAAACCCGTTCGAAATTAGACCGACGGCCTAGCTTCCGGGTTGTGGCTTTCTTAGTTTTTCTGTTTTTTTGAGACTGACTGATACATTTGAGATCAGGACTCAGACGTGATGCTATGGACTGAATTCAAGAGACGTTTTTTGTATTACTATGCGCTACAAGTCACGACAGACAATCAAGATAAATAAAACCAAATACCTTGCTTGGATTCTGCATATGCTTTTCCTTCTTTGCCATCTTTGTTGTTTCGCTCATTGATTCTTTCCTCCCGAGCCTTTTTCGCTTTCCCTTCTTCCTTATCTTCGACATCGTTGCCATGCTTGTTTTCCATATGCAAACGATAAGACTGGTTATATTGCGTAGTAACTTCGCCTTTCTCAAAAACTTCGAAACCATCTTTTAAAACTCTGGAATTCAGATTCGAGAAGCCTTCTTGCCTTTTATTCCCCTTAATCTCCGGCAATTTGCTGTCGTCGGAGAAATACCTTTTACGGATCAATGTTCTGTAACAAATCAGCATGCCTCTTTCGTCCATCCAGCGCCAAAATCTGAAGGTTCTGCGGTCCGCTTTGGATGCCATAAAGGCACTGTTCCAGCCAAAAAGATTGCAGAGCATTTTTTTCTTCACTTCTTCCAAACTGACTTTGTCTTCTGCATATTGTGCACATTTCCCAGAATGATTACGAGTGTTAGAGTGGGCATTTGGCGAGATGCTGGAGCTACTACTCGCGACGGCGGCTCTTTCAACCAATTCCACGGTCTTTTTCATTGCTTGGGATCCCGGAGTGTTGGGCTGAGAAGTGGATCGTCGTTTTGGAGAGCCTGAGGCGTTCGAAGTGACAGGAGCTAAAAACCCAAAATCGGCAAACGTCTTCTGCTTCTTCCTACCGCGTTCCGCAAGTTCTTCGGTTTCTTGCCCTTCTTTTTTCGTCCTCTTTTTTGCTGCGGCGGTCTTTGCTGGGGCGGTTTTCATGGCAACGGTCTTACTCTCAGCAAAACCCCCACCGCAGAGAGCAAAATCGAACTGCCTCATCATTTCTTCCTCATCGCCTTCTATAATTGCAAGTAAACCGGGACGACAGTCGTCTTCTTTAATGATCGCATTCATCTCCGCCGAGAATTTCGGTGTGATCACGTTCGCCAACAGCTCCTGCGTCTTCTTGTCGACTTGCTCTTTGACTCTTTCATAAAGATCTTCCTCCTGCTTCGTAGACATGGAACTACTCCCAGACTCAGTCTTCTCTTTCTCGACCAAGTGATCAATCATCGCCAAGTTTCGAAGCGGATCTCCCAACCATAACGCGGGAACGAGACGCCTTTCGTAATTTCTACACCATTCATGGAAAGTTCTCTCCATATCCTCGAACAGATCTTGTGGCTCTTTAATTAGTCCCGCCTTGCTCTGACTCTCCCAAAGAAACGGAAGAGAGGCATTGTTTCTGGTCTTTTTTTTTTCTTTTTCAGTTCCTTTTGACTCATTCTTATTTTCGTCATTCTCATTCGAACCAGCTGCAGCCAGTTTAATCGCAATCGCAACTCTCGCTAACTCCGCAACGCCTTCTTCTTCCATGATATCGCGCAATGTGATCACGTCCGAATATCTCATGTCGGGTTCTTTCAAAAATTGATCTTTGCACATCTTTTGTTCGAGAGCGAGTTTTTGGGTTTTTAAAAACATCTTCACGCCTTTATCGTGGTTTCTGCGAGACAAGAACTCCTTCTCTGCCATTGCGTGCGACTCCTTGTAGTTTTCCCCCAATCGCTCGAAACCCCACGTGATTAGTGTATTGATCGTCTCTTTATACGGCCGGTAGAAAACTCGATGAGGGTAGAAGACGCATACGAAGCGGCGAGTCGTATCGTAACGCTTCGAAAGAAACGCCTTATTGTATTTGTCGTAGGGGATGCCGCCAACTCCAGTGACTATTCCAGTATTGTCTTCGTCATCCCCCTGAAGATTATCCGCCATTTCCTTCGTGCACAAAACGTCCACATCTTCTTTCCAACCGAGATCCTTTTTCAGTTTCTCCTGTAGCTTCTCTTCGTTTCCCTCTTCGCCGAGTTCTCTGTCGAAAAAAGGACACGTCGCATGCACGATTCTCCCATCGAATTTCGTGGCTTTCTCGCGAATATCGTGCCTATTCACCCTGATCCCCAATCGATGATTTGGATTTTTAGGGTTATATTTGACCCCATTCGGCCCCATTTTCAGGTCTTCTGTGAACTTGAAAACCTTATCCACACTCCCATCTTTCTTCATGTGACATAAACTTCGACTTTGTGCTTTGCAGCTTGTCAATGCGCGCTCATTCTGGATCGGGATAATTTCTTTCCCGTTTTCGTCTGCAATCCACACTTCGCCTCCGACGAAATCGCCGAAGCTGCAGATAAAGCTTGGCCCGAGATTTCCAGCATCAACATGTGCTGCACAGGTAGAATCTGCATTCACCGTAATACTCGTCCACCACCAATCCCATTCTCCAAATTCCTCTTCTTTCTGGCCTGGTTTTAACTCAGGTTTTGGCAAGAAAGGCGCTCCAAAAACTGCCTTCCCGAGTTTCTGTAATTCTTCAGACTCGTCGAGCGACACAGCTATATATGAATTCAAAGCCTGTGTGAGACCGATTCTGCCATGACACGAATCAGCCCCGCATTTTCCGGAAGGACGATCATTCAACAATCCAAGAGTCAGATACTTATTCGATTGCTCTGCTTTACCGGCGATGACATCCTCGTAAGTCGGGCCTGGATCCGGATTGAATGCCAAAGCACGGCTTCCGTTGCTTGGAAAATTTGCATCTGCCAATGCTTCTGTGTTGAGAAAATTCCGAAGCTTAGTGTCTGATGCCTTCATTATGGCGCGGAGATCTTGATAATTCTCTCGTTTCATAGCATCGAAGAAAGCGTCAAGCATTTGCTTCTTGTGCGTATCAAACGGGATGCGGAGAGCTGGGATTATCATTTTGGGTTTTTTCAAAGAATTTTTTGTGATGTAATACAATCACGAATCAGGAATCACGATTCCACGATTCAGATTGAACTCGAAAAACAAGAATCACGAATCCGAGAATCACGAATCCGAGAATCACGAATCCAAGCCAACTTTTCAACAAAACCGACGAAAACTACGAAACGAGCCGGCTTGTTAGACCACTTTTCAACGAAAACAATTCGATTATACGAAAATTGAAGCACGGAAATACTGGAGCTGAAACATTATTCGAAAAGAAATTGTAATCCAAAACCATCCAGAAACTAACTTCAGTCTAATTTTTCTTCCACAAAGCCAATATACCTTCCGTATCATCGCCTTTAGGCTTCTTGTCCATCTCCTTTCCGATCTCGCGACATTTCTCTATCAATGCTTCATATTCTTTGTTCGTACACGGCGACTGTTTTGCTTTCGGTGCTTGGTCCACAATATCCCGTCCTTTTTTCGCGTGTGCAGCCTCATCCTCCGAGTCACAATCATCACTCTCGTTCCCAGCTTGTTTTGGTTTGCTGTTGCGGACCTGTTTGGCCTTCGCGCCGGTCGCAGCGCCGGTCGCAGCAGCCTTTAAGTTTCCTTTCAGATCGGACTTTCGCTTAGTAGCCTTGCTTTTCGCCAGTCCATCACGACCGTTTTTAGACTCCTTTCCTGGATCTGAGTCTTGCTTTTCGGTCGCAATGTCGGGCAGCTGCTCTTTCGCCTCTTCTGAGTCAGTTTTTTTGAGTAATTGTTCTTTTGATTCTTCTTCGGCTCCTCCGAGCAATTGTTCTTTTCCCTCTTTTTTGGAAAGCTTTTCTTTCGATTTTTCGATAAATTCTTGATTTTTTTCGACAAACTCATTTGACTCTTCGAGCAACTTGACGAGATATTTCTCGTCTTCCTCTGAATCTACTTGAAGCTCATTGTCACCGTCCTTCCCTTTATCCTCCTCCTCTTTCGAAGCAGAAACCTTCGCCGAAGCAGAAGCGCTAGAAGAAGCTCCAGCTTTTGCTTTCGCTGCGCTTTTTCTAGCCCTACCTTTGGCCTTGGCGGCGACCGGACTACTACTAGTCTCATTGACATTCAGTTTCGGCTTGCCAGACGATTGAGCAATCTTATTTGTATCTGAGTTGCTTGGAGTCAAAGTCTTCGGACTTTTCGCGTTTAAATTCGTCCTCTTCGCAGCTTGAACTTCGGACTGTTCGACTGCATCAACGCCCCGAGCTCTCTTTGCGGTGGGCATTGTGAATGGATCAAAAAGAGACAGACGATACTATCGCACGAGAGAGACAGATCTATCGGATAGGAATGTCACGAAACTGGTAGAAATGTCACGAGAGAGACAGTCCAACACTACTACTACGCACGTCTTCTAAGGAATCTAAGCTGATCCCATTCCAATTGCTGTCGATTTCTTGCGATGCCACAAACGACAAGCTTTGTACAACCCGAATAGTTCTGATTTGAAATCAAGGGAGATAATGGATACAATTAGATAGCTGATGAATAAGTGACTGCCGTTGCTAAGTGAGTGCGATACACATATATTCACGACTGCTGGCCAGCAGCTTTATTATAATTTCCTTTGATATGGCAACTGTTACTACGACGGTCGTTGAGTGCTGATATGACTTGCGGAATATGAGAATACATGAATTGTTAGTGCTTTTGAATGCTTCAGAGTCAGAAATAATTTTAGTACAACATACAAAACACTCGCGCGGACTCAAATCGTGCACAGATTAGATTTGCAGAAATTTAGAATACAGCATGCAGTTTTGGACTCACAATCATCAATGAAATAGAACGATATAATATGTGTACAAGAAGAAATACTACATCAAGAATAAATAATCATAAATCAAGAATAAGTAATCATAAAGCCAAAAAAATCTGGACGAAACTGAACGTCTATCGCCTATGTGGAAGAAATTCCGAATCATAATGAGAGCATTGGGACGCATGAAGAATGTTGAAGAATGTTCTTCCAAGAATGTTGAAGAATGTTCTTCCAAGAATCACTGAGACCTGAAATCATCTGAGTTGCGCTCACACTCCGTATCTCCACTCTCAGAAATACTCTGCACTGACATACATGATGTCACACAATATTATGTGGCGCCCTGCTTTTGAAGCTTCTCTCTCTTTCCAAAGTTCGTTTTTCCATTTTGATTTAGTCTAGCCCTCGTTAGGCCAGCAGTCCTTGGCTTTCTATCCCTCTCTCTCTCTCTCTCTCTTCATATTTACCGCGCGTTGTTGTCATTGTTGAACGCCCTGGCCTCTTCCCCTGTGAATTCATTGTTGAACACCTGACAATTCAAGAACCGAACTCCTGTCACATAACTTCAAATTCAACCTGGTCCTGAGAACATCCCAGAAAGAGACGCTAAATAGTAAAAACACACGAACAATAATATATGATCAGATTATGATATCCGATTGAAAATCTGAGAAACATCGACTCAAGGCGTCGACTCAAACACGGATTGACGAATTTCAATCTGAGAAGAAATTCTCAGAATGCAAATTCGAAAACTGTTTGTTGGTAAATGGACACGATAGAATGATAAATGTCGAAGCGACGGAATATTGAGACCTGACCACAACAGGATTCGATCGTTAAAAAATCTGAGTCAGGGTGTTATAACGATAATCATATGGACTCAAAATTGAATCTGGATAATCAGTCTTCAGATGATATAAACGAAATGGAAATTCGAAAAAACTGAATAATTTGACAATTGAAATCGGAATTTCAATGCCAACAGCCTTTGCATGTACGGTTGCGCCTGCTACTCGTTTCAAGAGATGGAAAAATGAACAAGAATGATATCAAAATACTAGACTGAAGCAAACAATGAAGACGATAATTTTTTTTGACTTAGGTACTGCCAATGAATATAGAGAGAGTCATAGTCTAACTTTAAGTGAGTGATCAACTTTCCCCAATAATTACAAAAAACAATGAGGCTGGCATCACATGCCTGAAATGGGGCCTCGACATGCTTGATAGATTGCTTCTTTGTATACGCGACTTTGAATGATGTATCTGAAGTTCGAATTTGAATACTTACCCGAAATCATGACTCTTTTTAAGTTTCAACAATGTTACCGCTAACAGATGGCAATTTTTGAGACAGTTAGACTCTGGAATTTAGACACGAAGGATCAAAGAAATGAATTTCTGAAGGCCTGGAATAGAGATTGAAAGCACTAGAAATAGGGCTGTCTGAACTCTTCCCAACAACATGTGAGCCCTAGCAAAGAGACTCTTAATGCATGGGATGTCAAAAAAAGAGACTGTGTTGCGTTCAAAAAATAACTTGAATTTCCCAATTTCACCATTCTTTTTTTTGCACATGATGGATCATGATGCTGATATCCACGTAAATCATCAGCCTCTCAGCAACAATGAACGAACTCGCCATTTGTGAGTTCTGCACCGAAGGATGACACGTCACCGAAAAATCCCCAAAAGTTCAGTACTTCTTAAATATCGTTCCCTGCTGTCTTTTATTGCACCACGGACACGTCCCATATTTCCCCACATAGTGTCCCCAATCATCGCGATTCGCCGATATCGAGCAATGCGAACAACTAACTCTCTGACTCTTCATAACCGGTTGACCGGTCACTGCGCAGGGAACGTAACGGAACGAACAATGGTGACACCGCAATGCCCCGCTGTACATCTGTTTACCACAGTTGTCACACGGAACGCGAGGCAACGTTTGAGATATTGTCGGAGAAACGGACCATCCGAGAACGAGTTCGCGGACCTCTTCTATTCTGTCTTCTTGGAGGAACAGTTTTTCAGGAATTTCAATATCCTGCGGTTGGGGGATGTCGGTTTCCTCAAATTCACCAGCCTCGATATTCATGTTCTCGTCCTCCACAGCATCGAGAATATCCAGAAATCTGTTCAAGTACAAAAACGCCGATCCGACGTTTTCTGCTTGTTTGCACTCATATCCCGTGAGATAGAATTCGCGATCCACTGGTAGATGTGATGTGTAGCGGAGGAGTGACTCGGAAGTTCGTGCTACGATGGTTTTCACCGATCCACCCATGCCGGAATTGACGAGTTCTTTGTTGATGCACCGCATGTAAGAGAAATGGGCGATAAGGAGGTATTTCACAAGATCAGAATCGGACTGGATAATATCTGCAATGCTCATTGGTGCTGGTGCAGATTCGTCATCTGAGTTTGCGACTCCTCGGTTCATGATGATCATGAAGAGCATGTCTCGGAGATTTTGAATCGCTTTCACATTCGGGTTCTTGATCGAGAAAATATCATTTGAGTGTAGCGTTTTCTGAGCGATGATGGTGTACAGCGGCGTAGTCTGCGAGCTGGCTTGTGGAGCGCCGTATCGGATTAGGAGTTTTGCAGCTTCCAAGAATTTCGTTACCGTTCCATTGTTCTGTGCGAATTCTTCCTGGCCCTGCACACAAAGCAGCTTGACGTTTTGGATGAGATAATGATGAATCAATTGTGGGTTTCCAGTTTTCTGCTTCTCGGCCAATGCGTATACTTTGTTCCATTCTCCTTGCCTCGCGTACATATCCAATGCAGTGTTTACGTCACCTGTTTTCCTCAACAGATCTTCAGCTTCCCCTGACTGCATCAAATTCGACTTGTACCGCGACTCTATCACCGCAACCAAATCTGGCGCATGTGTTTTGGCGATCTGCGTTGCCTTCGACCATTGTTGTGCAGACATGTAGGCTTCACACGACAGTCGAGGTTGGTCGGCTTCGAGAAGAAGTTGACCTGCGGACTCATATCTCCCGATGGAGTTAAGCCTTTTCCCAACGTCGAGACAGATTTGTTGGTATTTCGAAGAGTCACCAGTTCCACCAGGTGAGTTTGAGTTTCCGTAGTATTTCACTGCCAACCGAATTGCTGATTCCCAAATTTCTTCCAGTCTGGATTTATTGTCCATCATCGACGAATGGACCATCAAATACGTATCGATCGCTCTGGCAAAGTTGTTCGTTTCCTCATACACCCGTGCTCGATCCAAGATTTCCTCGACCTGACTCGGGTCGCCTGCTTTCGCGCCCGTTCCTTTCATCGATAAATCTCCACCGACTTTCCGACTGCCCTGTTCTGGTGACCTTGAATTTCCGCGACTACCAGAGTTTGAGTTCGTTTTCTTGCCAAAATTCTCACCCAAAGTTGCTATGTTGTTCATGTTGCCGTTGTTGTCGACCAAATCCCCGAGAGCATGCGGAAGGTGTTTTTTGCAAACCCGAATGGCATCGTTGATCATATTTCTGGAAGAATACATTTGCACTGCTTCCTGCGGGTGTTTGGCCTGGATGAATAACGATTCTGCTTGACGCATCTGTTGTTCGGATATAGCCTGGTCGGAAACGATATATTTGGCCTGTTCCAGCATGACGCCTTGTTTCGAAGCCGGATCATACTGCTCTGCGATGCGCATTGCATTGAGGAATTGCCTTTGGTGGAGCCACATATCGACTGCTTCTTTGGGTTTTCCGGCTTTCAAAAACTCTTCTTCTGCCTCTGGGAATGATTCTTCGTCCTCAAAATGCAGAGCCTTCTTTAAGTGCACTTCTTTCGTCTTTTCCGGCAGATTCGCGAGCTGGGCCAGTTCAAAAGCATGTGTAAAGTTGTTATGTTCAAGAGCATAGTCGATTGCGATTGTCGTCAGTCCATGTTTTGCCAACAACTGTGCGCCAGCCTCCGCACCTGAATCTTTGAATACCGAGTGTGCCTGTGCCAGGACGGCTTTTTCATAAGCCGATTTCCCGCCATGCGTTTTCGCGACACGTTTCGCATCGTCCCATCGCTCCAATTGCCGATACATCGAAACTGCGCTGGTCCAAGATTTCGCTTCCGCATAGTAGTGTTCTGCCCTTTTGAGATTTCCTTTTTCCTGGAACCGTTCCGCGATGTATTTGTAGGTATCCTGCAGCAACTCGTTTCTGTATTTCGACACCAACCTCAACATGTCTTCAAACAATTCGGCTTTCTTGTACATGTTGATCGCTAAATCCTGATTGTCCACCGCCAAATACAAGACCTCTGCTTCCTGCAATTTCCCCGAACTACCGGAATTTTCGGCTTTGTTCGCCAGGTTTAAATACAGATCCGTGCGCTCTCGTTGCGACAGATGATTCTGCGAAACACGATTGGCTTTGTCGTACAGTTGATGATCGATGTACATGATAACTGCCCTCTGTGGTTTACCTGCCTTGAGATAGGATCTTTCGGCCTGTTCGAACTGACGCGATTTTTCGTAAAACCCAGCGAGCTTCTCATAAAACGGAAGAGCCGTCGCCGTATCTGTGTTTGTCGACTCGAGAAGTTGTTCTGCTTTGTTCCACTGTCTGCTCGCAATCGCTGCACCAATAGCCTTCGAACTCACCCCAGCCTCGATATAATGGTTAATCGCAGCGTCCACCTGTTTCTGACTCGACAAATAATCGCCCCATTCTTCTTCCAACCTCACTACCAGTTGCGGATTCGATTGCTTCGCCAATTCAACTGCTTGTCGATATGCATTTCCGGAACAGTAGGCTTGCATCGCCCGATCGAGAAGACCCATTCGCTCGTACAAAGCGCCGGCTTTATCTGGAATATTTGCGTTTTCAAGTGCCTGCGCTATCCTCTGAAGGAGCTCCTGCGAATAATTCTGGTTCGCATACCGCTGCACGACGCTCGCTGCTCTTGCTGCCATACCGCCTTTGAGATACAGTTCGATCGCTCTAGAATAGTTCCCTTCTTTCTCCTGCAAAATGCCGGCTTTTTCTTCCTGCTGGGTGGAGATTAACCAGGTGAGGTAGTGCGACTTCAGCTGAAACACGTTTGGATGTGACTTTTTCTCTGCGAGCCTTATAGAATCGTCGTACCTATGCAATTCTTGGTAAAAAGACATCGCTTCTTCTAATTGATTCTGCTCGAGCAAAACTGCTTCCGCCTTCGTGAACTGCTTCGACAACATTGCCATCTTCGCAACTGCCATATACGGCGGTTGTTGTCCAGACTCCGGTGTCCAATTGTTTTCTTCCAGTATTCTGTTCACATTGTGAATATACCGAGCTTTCGAGACATCTCCTAAAACCGCATAGCATTGTTCGACGACCGGCAACGCTGAGAAATCATCAACAGCGACTTTAGCCAAGGATCTCCACATTGCTTCTGTTTCGGACGTGAGCGGAAGTTCTTCGAGAATGTCGATCGCAGCCCCATAGTTTTTCCTTTCCAAACAAGACCCGAAATTGATCAACGCTTCATCCAGTTCGTATTCGACAGTCGAGACGCCTTCATCCACTGTGACAAATGTCCTTCCGTTGCTGCGCTCCACAGATTCGATATCTCCCTTGATTTCGTGTAAAGTGACTCTATCGTGCGCCTCTGCAGCTGAATACCAAACACACAACTGCTCGCGGTTCTGGGCAACAACCACATCAGAACATGGCACCCATTTCACGAAATTGCAATAGTTCAGCAGCGTGTTTCTCGTCTGATCCGTAATATTGTAGAGATGGAGTTGACGTCTCTTGTCTCGGAAAAGAATTCGATTTGCAGCAGGATTGAGACACAACCATTCAATTTTCGTGTCATGGTTGATCGTTGCCATGATCTGTTGCGTGGCCAAATTCACGATTCTGATCGTTTGGACATCCAACAAATACGCGATGCAACGGATCTGGTCATCTTTCGCTTGTCCGTTACCGGAATTGGCCAGTCCGGAGTTCTGTTGTTCCACCAATCCCAGAGCGTTGGCTTGGGCTTGTGGGTTGTTGAGAGCGTTGATGTTGTAATTCAAACTCTGGGAACCCACAATGATGGAGACGAGATTGGGGGACATGTATTCTGTTCTGGCACAGCCGAGAACTTCGTTCATTCCGTATTCTACAATGGACAACTCCCCTGCACGAAATATCATGCAAACAAGAGCATTATCGAAGAAGAACTTTTCTTTCACTTCTTCGGCATTGTTCTGGCCCCCCATGGTGCCGCCCATACCACCAAAAGTGTTGTTCATTCCCATTCCGTTACCTATCGCATTGTTGTTGCCATGGTTCCAGGGAATTTCTGAAAGTTTGCATGAGACCAAGTCTCCAAGCAGAAGTGACTCGCTGGTGTGCGCAACCAGATACCGCTCCCGAAAGACGTTGATCTTCTTGATTTCGTAGCCGACGTTGGACTTCAAAACAATTCTGGATCCAGTGTTGAGGTTTTTGACGATGACTTGAGACAGCGAAATATAAGTGTACTCATACAAGCCTTTATACCGCACCCGTTTGATACATGCATCGAACATTTCTACAGATCCACACAGCGTGCCCATCAGCAGTCGAGAACCATCTGCACGCCAACAGAGCGTCGAGATCGTGTACAAATTGGGGATTTCTTTGATGACAACTTCAGACCATTCACGAGTTCTGGGGTTGTAAGAAAATACGAAATACTTGTTGTAATTTCCGAGCACAACTGATTCGCCCGAAGGGTTGAATCTGCAACATGAGAATTCTTTTACACCCGGCGTATTTGAGTAATCGAAAGTCCTTGTCTCCCGCCCATCATTGCCCCAAAATCTGACGATATTGTCATTCCCTGCAGCACAAACACCCACTCCCCAACCAATACTCGTGATGCCACCGCTCAGATTCGGAATTCTCACAAATTTCTGCGTCAACGGGCCTGAGTTCTCTGTTTCGAAAGTGAATTTGTGAATACTGCCATCCAAGTGGCCGGAGATCACTGAATTTCCTTCCATCCCTGGCGCCATACACGTGACGAAGCTATCCGTTTGGTAAAGCAGAGCAGCTTTATTCACTTTCAGCAATCCGACTTTCACTTTCCCCTCCGCCAATCCAAAAACTACCTCGTTTGGATGCTTGCTGGGCCAACACAAACATGTTACACTCGAAGATTGCGGAAACTTGTTGCAAATACTTTTTCTTTCTTTCCATTCCGTACCCAGTTTGTAGACGAAAACAATGTTATCGGACTGCGCAATCGCAAGTTTCGTTGAATCCGGAGAGAATTCCAATTCTTTCACCACAAAGGATTTTGTTTCCTTCTCACCAGGTTTTGTGGAAAATCGATCCTGTTTCTCACCATGTTCATCGTAGAGTTGGACGATACGGTCTGTGGAAACGACTGCTAGTTTCGTACTTGACCACGTCGCAGAGGATATTTTCTGCATGCCATCAGCGGGCTGTTGCAGATTTCGGAGATAACGCAGCTGCATCTTGTTTTGGGAATTGTGGGGGGTTTATTATTTGGGGGGATTGAAGAGGATTTATGTTTCTTTCAGAAATGGAGGGGGGTGCCTCTGTTTGATAAACAGTTGTTACCAAATGCAATAGTACTGATAGATACAGCAAATATGTTTAACTCAGTTAAGAAATCTGGAAGTCGAGTCCTCCTGGACCTCGCAATAATATTACCGATGCTGTCATCGCAGCATGAAAAATGTTTCCAAAAAAAAGCTTGTCACAGTCAAGAAAGAGAATCATCCTAGAGTCGATTGAATCGAAATTCAAAGTTGGGAAGTCTTTTGTATCGCGAAATCAAAATTTATCAATGGAGAATGGACTCACTGCGCTTCTTTCTGTTACAATTTTCTGAGTCTCTCTGCTGTACTGATTCTCTCTCTCACAATGGTCGAACCTTCGGCACTGATAAATTTGCGACGTCACTCTCTCTTTCTCAAAATCGCAAAACTGTTGACAAAAACCAGTCTTCCTAATCGCGTGGATCTTTCCATTCAACTTCAAAGGGACTCTCAACTCACATCTCAACACGACAAAGGATGCTCTTACGTTCAAAAGCCATTCCCTCCTCAAAAGACGTCTGAAAAAGCAGGACAAAAACGAACGCCGACACGATCACAAAAAATCAAAACACAATCTCAGACTCATTTTGTTGCACAAATACAAAGCTCTGAAACTTTTTTTTTTTTGAAACTGTGAGTCTTTTGCTCGCCTGCTGCTTGCCAGCTTGAAATAACTTCGCAGATATCAATAACCATCGTAAACAAAGTTACAAATAATCTTGTCAGAGAGAATAGAATAGGTTCATGTGAGTTGGAAATTCATCGGCAATATTCCTCACCTTTCATATTGGAGACTCGTATCTCAATGACCTTGGAAATCTGAGAAATGTCTTTGAAATTGACAAATTTGAAACCACAACACAGCTCGTTTACTTGATTTCGAAAACGAAACAATGCCAAATACTAAAGCTCGTGAATACTTACACCATTCGTAAATCATTGCAACACTCGTGAATATGAAATGGAAACGCAGTAGTCTACTCTCGATACCATAATTCGTTTCTGTAACGATGACAATAAGAAATCTTGAACTAGTTTACTGCGAAACTGTGAAATATAGATCGTGTCAAATCGTATGATAAATGGCAAAATCGTGTTTGGATGTAAATCGAATGGCATTGGATGTAAAATTGCATTGATGACAAGATGTTTATGGTTTTCTGATGTGCACAAAATACAGGGCATTGTATCAAAATTCGTGAAGAAATTTCATTTCATGATAGTGTAAACTCATCAAATCGCATAGATATAGCTCTCTAACACATAAATCACACATGAATCAAAATAATGACAGATCGAAAAACGAGGACAATAGATAGTCACAAATCGAAACAGGATGACAACAATATTGTCAACATAGTAAAACGTTTAAAAATTGCTTCAGACGTTCTTCCAGAGTAACAGTTACCTTGAGTTTCATCCAGAGATTCTAGGAAATTGAAATTACAAACGAATCAAACGTATATTACCAGCTCAGCTCAACATCAAATAATTTGACTCAATTATCAGACGCAACAAATCTTTCAAATAATGTTTGAAAAATCGTAAATTCACAGACGCCATGGAGACACGCATGTGACCACTTCTAGACCAGTTTTTAGTTGAATCATCACAACGAAAATCCATGCCTGATAGCATTCGAGACTGATCCTGAAATCCCCAGTCTACACAAACCAGTCTGATCCTGAAATCCACAATGACTGACTGAATACAGCCCCACATGTTCTTGCGCTGCTTGAATTCACTTCATATAATGGCTTGCTTGAAAGTGAGTTCCAAGCTCAGTACAACCCCACATGTTCCTGCGCCGCCTGAAATTGGTTCATCGATTTCTTCTTGAGACTGATGGAACGAGAAACCATCTCAACATCCTTCGCCCCTGTGCCCACGGGGCCACGATATGCACCTCCCGCACCAAAATCGATTCCCTCCAATCCCAAACCACCTCCATAGCTATTGACGATGGATTGTCTTTCTTTCATTGCTTCGAGAGAACCTCGACGAAAGCCATCCGAACCTTGTTGGTGTTGAAGGCGTGATTTCGGGTTGTTGCAAGTATGTTTCTTTGTCCATTCACGCGCTTGTTTATGAAACTCGATGCGATTCAGCTTGAAAATCACTGCAGCATACGTGTTCAGAAGGATAGGATCGTCGATACGGGGCTGAGAATCATCGTATCGTGATTTTTTTGAAATTTAATGGAATGAAATGAATGTAGGGATTCTCGAGATTCTAGATTGCATGATGTCAATGATATGACACGGGATGGATCTTATGTCTTTCTCCGGACTTCTGTCGACCGGTCTTGCGATATATCAAACACATCATGGAGTTGATTCACTCCCAGAAGAGGCTCTCACTATTTTGGGGCTGTCAACGAAGTTGACACCTGCAGCCTGATGGATTCGCAATGACTCCTTTCATCTCGAAAGCCTGGCAACTTTTCTGGAATATGCAGGCGCTCTGTTCGACGATCAAGAACGGCAACATTGACGTCAACCCATCGCGGCCATGTTAGTCGCGCAGTAAATGTCGGACTCTCCATGAACGCCGCAATCTTTGCGCACCGGCGCCGGTTTGGCTGCGACATTGTCATTGACGCTCTGTATAGAAGGAGGAAGTTTGCCCTTCTTCAGCTTGACACTCTGGAGCAGACTGTAAGCGTGACCGTGCGGATCGCCTGACAACACGAACGACATGATGATGTTCACGAGCTGCAAAAACGCGAAACAACTCCAAATCTAGTCGACGGAAAAGAGACGAATCAGGATCCCGCCGGCGCCCTAGTGGCGCCGCTTTTGCAAGAATACTTGGCATAGCCGGGAAGAATCAGATGACTTTTCTCAGGCCTGCGGGCAGCGCCAATTACTGTTGGCAGCAAGCAGAGGAGTTGCTCGCAGAGGTCGAGATATCCTCGCATCGTTGAACTCTCCCACTGGTGGTATAATCCACGAACGTGCAACAATGACTGCCAGCAAGTCTTCGCGGAGGTTGTCATGACGGTAGCGGGGCGGCCGGCCATTTACCGCGAGTATTGGCGATGGGGGTAGCCAATGCGGTGGAGGCTATCGAGCGTCTCTGGGAGGTGGCCAGAGCGTTCACGCCAGAACCAAACCAACCGCAGGCCAGGCCCAATGACGCACACGCAGAATTCGAGCCTTCTGAGACACCGCAACGCTGCGAACCGGTGCTGGTGTGGTCTGGGAAATTGAAACACGGAGGCTCTTCGTCCCATTGGAGTTCGGTCCATCATGACCGATAGAGAACACTCCCAACAGAGTTCCCAAGAAGCAAAATTTTGGAACTCACCAAGCAATTGGAGAGGATTGAGACATGAACCAGAAAAGAACATGGCTAAATCACTCAAAGAGAACGGATAAAAACAGTTGCAGCTGGCGGAACAACTAGAGGGAAACTTGGCCAAGACAACCAACGCGCTCAAGATCAGGCAAAGCCGGAGAAATCAATGGCTCAAAGCCTCAGAGAGACTGCGGAAAAACAAACTGCGCTAACCATGCAGATTCAAACTGAGACAAGCCTGGCCAGCACAACGCAGGCCATCAAATCCGAAACCGGGTCTGATATCGTTGAAAAACTGTAACCATTGCGTACAGGTACGAGTTTGGTCTGGGAAATTGCGACGCCTCGAAAACAGAACGGAATTTCGTGCACATGCGTGACGGTAGTGGTCCAGGTTCCGCTCATCCTGGACAGCACAATGCCATTCGCGGCGTTGAGGTGAGGCCCATACCGTGTGGGCGTAAACTATATCAGCGTGCTTATTATTTCTTTCAGTGGGCATTGAATGTATATAGTTTGCGCTATGGCACGGCCCCACTTGTCTTATTCTTTGTCAGCGAACAGTTACACGGAGGCCGTTGGTGCCTTCTGATAGTGTACAAATCTTAGCGAGCATCAAAACAGTGCGCCGCAACCGTTACGAACCGGCGCAGGTGTGGTCTGGGAAATTGAAACGCGTCCAAAAAAGAAGGGAATCTCATGCGCGCGCGAGCGCAAGCCGTGTTTCAGACTTGACGAACCCCAGAAGGGTCTCCCTCATTATTGAGAGGAAAACTTGACTCAAATCAATGGAACCAGTTAAACTTACCACAATCAATCTCGCATCAACAACCGTCACAAGCCACTCTTTTCCTTTTTTCAACAAGCTCTAACCAGTCTATCCCAACCAACAAACTTCCAAACACAAACGTCGAAACTGGTTTCACAATGTGACAACGAAAACCAAACTGCTTTTTCTGCCTCTGAAAAGCCGATCCATGGAAAACCAATGCGCAAAAATACAACTCCAAACTAGGAGTTAATAGCAGTCCAAGCAAGTTTTTTTTCTTCAAAATAATTATACCGCCTTTTCTCCTCCTTCAGCTTCTGCTTTCGCATCTCCTGGCCTTGGACTTGGGCTGGGACTTGGTTCCTTCGACCCAGACGCACCACGATCTAATTGTCCCCCTGCTGCCCCCGCAAGCACAGCCGCTCCTCCTGCTGTTCCCGGCCCTCCCGGTGTTCCATGCACCGCAAAACTCGTCCTTCTCTTGTGGGGCGCATGCGGGTTCACCAGTTCCGCGCATGGAGCTTTCATCAGATTGTAAAAACAATCGCACAGCTTTTCGACGGTAATCGCACTGCTCCATTCGTCTCCTTTCAATAACAAATCTATCGGACAAACCTTCCCACTATAGCAATTGATGTTAGGATGGAAAATCGGCGTCAAAAACTCGATTTGCGGTGCGGAACGGGACGGATACGATTCCGAAAACGTGAATTTCAACAGGAATATACCATCCGCATAAGCAGAATTTTCCGGTCCGCGAATACCAACACGCCATGTGTAAGTTTCGGTCTCTTCAGTATTATTTCCTCCCCGTTCTTTTGAAGCCCCCTTGCGATCGGCTTCCGCAAATTTGTTCGTGCTGGCCGTTACCATATTGGCAGCAACAACCATTGCATCGGGTGCAGCAATTCCCATCTCCTGCTTGTTTACACTCTCGCGATTCCCGACATCCCGCTGGAAACTGTTTCTTCTGTTGTTCGAGAGCGAGTAGTTGTTTGCGAGAAGGCGTTCTTTCGATGATGCACGGCGTTCTTTCGATCCTCCGCTGTGAATCGAGGCGTCTTCTTTGTTGTGAGCTCCTCCTGGGCCGTCTTTGGATGCGACGCTCGCCGGATCGGACGCCAAATCGCCTTTCACGAGAGTGATTGCGGCGCTTCCGGCAAGATGTGGCCTTGAAGCGTCCTCTTCTGGAGCGGTTTTCGTCGTTGAGACGGTTTTTTCCAGAGGAGCTTGATCCGTTCCTGCTGCTGCGCCTTGGTTGTTATTCTCCTCACTGGCATGAACGCCTTCTATTGTGGAACCGTTGATACTGCTTCTTGTTTTCAGAATCCCGCCGATATTTTTATCCCGAGTTTCAAATTCCAAAGCGATATCATCATCCGTCACGAATCTATCTGACTCATCGGATGAATGGGCTATCTTCAGCTCATCGAGTATCACTGGACTTCTTTCCACGGCTGCTGTGTTGGGTTCGTCAACTGTCTCTTCCACATTCCCCATCGGCACCGCGACGTTTACCAGACTATCATTCGCAGATTCCACCGTGTCCAGACCGAGACTGTCTTCTGTGAAGTCAATCAATGGTCGCATGGAGGGAGAAGGCGGGTAATTCGCTTCGTAAGATAAACGCGGGATGTAAGGGAAATTTGATCTGACCCCACTCCGATTGTAATTTCCGTATGATGGCGGCCCACTGGAAGATCGATACAGCGACCCATAAGACGGCACACCCGCTCCATGTTCCGCTTCTCTATTCGTGCTTCGCGCAACTCCTTCTATCGGGAAATCCGAAAACGTCACCGATCTGTCTTTCGATCGCTGCGACTTAATCGACGCCATTTTCCCCATCAAAGTTCTTCCTTCCAATTCTTCATCAAACGTGTCATCACCCTCCTGACCAGGTCTGACATGTCCCGACAATCCCTTACTGCCACCTGGACCTTTACTTCCCATTAGACCCGAAGACTCTTTCGACGCCCCCAACGTCATCGACCCAGCTCTCGCGAGAGATTGGGAGCCAGATCCACCAGAATGGCGATCTTTTGAATTCAATTTCGTAACCCGTAACCGATCTTCCGCCGCATCTAAATCTTCGCTCGATTTCGCAACTGCCATCGACATCAAGTCGGACCTTTTCGCATTAGCCTGTGTGCCCAATTGGTAAGACATCGTCTGCTGCGTTCCGATAGACAAGTCTCGGATCGATTTCGAACCTGTCGATAAAGCATTGAGTTGTTCTTTTGCTTGATCATCGGTTAATGAGAAAGATCGCCTCCTAACTTCAGAATTATGTCTCGCGATTCCCATCCCAATCACACCACCGCCTTCATGATTTTTCATGTCTTGACGAGTTTTCGATTTCTCCTTCTCATCTGCCAACTCTTGCACTTTCCGGCTTCTGATTTCTCCATCTTCCCGTTCTTGGTCCTTATCCGTCCACGGGATGAAGACATACCTCTGCCGGTTTTTCGGGGCTGTTTCCAATTCATCTGCTAATCTCCGAGTCGTCTTAGTGTTTTTATCGCGATAATGTTTTCCTGCTAAAAACCTGTTGCCTTCCCAATCCGTGTCAAACGGATTGAACAAATTATATTCCAATCTCGCATCCACCTGTTTCGGTTTCAACTGCCTTAACACATCGACTTCTCGAACCGCCGTAACTCGAATCATCTTCACTCTGCCGACACTGGTACTTCCGCCGCTCGGACTATTGTCTCGCGAATTTGGACTGTGTGGGCTTTGCCCGCCTGATTTCGGACTCAAAATCCCAGAACTAGATCCGGTTATTGAGCTGTTGGCACTTCCGCCCGCATGCCCCGCTGCTGGGAGAGGAATATCGATCATGTTGTTCTTCACAGTATTTTTCGGCACCCGAAATGTATCGGTCAAAAGCGAGACGCGCATCTTGATCTGGCCTCTGCCTAAGTTGGAGTTTAGAGAAGCGTTTTTCCCAACCTCTGCCGGTGTCGTCGACGCATTCCTTGATTGTCCGGAATGCATTGAAAGATCGGATCCTCTGGTGTGCAAACCGGATTGTCTCGTGTTCAGAGCACCGCTATGGAGGCTGTGTACACTTGTTCTTGTGTTCATACCGCTGGCCAGACTATTTCTGGGAGCTCCAATTCCACTGACACTTCCAATTCCTCCGCCGCCGAAATGGTCCGCATTGCCCATCAAATTCTTCAGAAACATTTCGTATTCGCCTTCCAGAAAAACCGCCGGTGTCCAGTATTCTTTGTTACCTGATTTCAGTTTCGGAACGCCATCGCGCCCTATCGTGAACGAAGAGCCTCTTCGTGCAAGAGAAGATTCGGAGTTCGAAATATCTTTCGGGTCGAGGAGAACGAGGACTAGGTCGGAAGATTCTTCGTATGAAATTCCATTTTGATCCTTGACAGACCCGGCAAGGGCTGATCTGTTCGACGCGCAACAGGCGCCCATCTTTTTGGTTTTGTGGTGTTAGAGCGCCAGTGATGTCTCTGAGAGAGAGTTCAAATTTACGTTGTCAGATCATCATTCAGCGTTCTCGATTTTTTGATGAGAAGAGATTTCTTTGTCTGAAATTTTTTAGAATCCTAGGTCTGTTTTCATTGTGAAAGTCGAGTCCAGATTGAAATAGCAAAGAGGATTGATCGCACTCGCAGACTGTTGACAACTTCGAAGAGTCGACCGATGAGCATGACACTCCTAAATAATATTCCACACGTTTCTCACTGTCGACTTCGACTCGAAACTGGAATGCACCAATTGTAAGAGGATCTTTTTGAATCCACTCTGCTCCACTCTCGACTCAAGAATCAACTGAGCTCCTTCGCTCAGATGAACTCACGCAATCCCGAAACGGATCGCTACAAGTTGCGAGAACACGGTTGAAAAAAATATTTTGCGCCCAAGTTGAAAAAGACAACTTGCGCAACCTCCTTGCTGAAAAACATGATCTGTGAACAACACATAATCTGTAAACAACAGGCGCACTCACAAACACTGACTTTACGTTTATCCAATCAGGATCGATGTCTTCGTCCAGTCAGATTGCAATCATGAAAAAAGGGTCTTGGACAGTTTCTTAACGCAATATCTCACCCTTTCTAACGCAGAGCGATCAAAACTTCTTTCCCCCTCTATATGACTTCAGAGAATCAAGTTATTTCTTCCTACTACTCTTCTTCTTTCTAGTGCCCCCACTCTCCTTGTTTTTGCTGCTATTGCGGCTGCTTGTTCGTGGCTCATCGAGGGGAATATCCATCAATGCCGGGTCCTCTACATCTCCCAACGCCGGTATGTTAGCAGAAGTATCATCGATGTCATCCATCAGTGATGCAGGGGCTGCAGGAATGTCATCCATCAGTGAAACAGCAGGAGCTCCTCCTCCGGAATTACTCAAATTTTGTCCATTGGTACCGTTCGTTGACATCGCTCCAGTATCACCTCCGGCCTTTTTGGCTCCTCCGCTCATAGCCATCTGTTTTGGATTTGGGATGTTCGAAGTTCCAAATAAAGTTTCCAAACGCGTTTCTTCCTCCGTTGACATTCGTCTTTGGTCGCCCTCCTGAATCGTTCGAAGCGCTGGAGACTTCCCTCCTTGATTCTGAAGCGCAGCAGAGTTCTCGTCTTGCAGTTCATTCCCTTCCCCAATCATATCGCTGCCAGCGGAGTCCATAAGACTCGTCTCAGTCGGCGCTATCAGATTGTTGTTACCACCTGCAGCTCGGCTTTCCCGCGCAACAAGATGAAAATCGGAACTGGACGCCATTTTGTTCGTGGCGATCGCGGTAGGTGTGGTTCTGCTGTGTTGGGAACCTGCCACCCCTGTGCCGACCATCGCATAACCACTTTGCCCCATAGTACTGCTACCCGTACTCATGCGGCTGCCTCCCAAGTTCTCTTGTGCAATTGACATAGCAGCGCTCGGTCGGGAAGCTTCCATTGGAGCGATAAACTGCTGATCGGTTGGGAATGACTCATCCGTATTTTCGGAGCTACTCTTCGACGCAATAGGCATTACTTTGGCTGAAGCCGTTGTATTGCGGCCGCTGAGAACCATACTCTGCGTTGCTGCACTCTCGATAACTCTGGAGTTGAAATTTCGACTCACCGGCGGAGGGAGTGCTGCTGGGCTTGGAATACCCGGTCCAGTGCCAGGAGGGCTTGGGTCATTAGAAATTGCGGGGGAGGTTGAATTCGCATTCACAGACCGTCTTGATAATGACATACCGTTGCCATTGCCTAACGCCGTCATTTCTGTTGCAGAAGTTCCTGTTATCGCATTTCCTTCCCCCAGGGCGCTGGGAGGCCCTCGTGGACTCAGATTCGGTGTTCGCGGAGGACTTCTAGCACCTGCTCTTCTAGCCAGAGTTTCTTCTCTTTCCCTCTGTCTTTCCCTCTGCCGCTCCTTCTTCTTCGCCTTTGCCTTCGCCGATTCTACTGCGTTGAGAGTAAAGATGCTTGCGAGAACTAATAAGAGAGCAAAGAAGTGATGAAACGGCCGAATGATCTGATTTGGATCGTCCAGAAAAACTGACTCTATCGAGTAAAACACTATCGTGCAGATCCAGAGAACAAACGACCATCCGAGATCCTTGTAAATGATTTCTGAAGGGATAGCATCCGGACATTTCACCATTAATTTTATGGTGAAAGCGAGTAATGCGAACAGGATCGGAATGAAAACTGAATTGTGGAACTCCGCGCCCTCCGTATCTTCATGTGATCCCTTCGTCTCCGCTTCGAACATAAATAGAAGCAAAATAAACCAAAACCCCTGAAATAACTCCTCCGACAAGCGTTCTTGCAAGCACATGCAATGTGTGATCAACATCAAAATTCCGTACACCACCATCATCGTTTCAAGCTTTTTCCAGGTTAAGAGATCGAGGCCGAAATGTGTAGATTCTGGCGTTCCATAATCACTCTGAACTTGCGATACAATAACAGCTCCATGCTCATTGTAGGGCTGCCGGGCTTTCGCATCCGCATCGTAGATGTGATAGACTAGGAATATGAGTAACATGAATCCGAGGTATGTCATCTCGTAAGAGAGTTTGAACATTGCCATTAGGATGGCGAGGAAGCCGATGGTGGAACCGACGAGACATGTCAACACGACGGCAGCCGGGAGAATTGACAGTTGATTTTGCTTCACCTCAATTTGCACCTCGTGAGCGATTGGGAGGGGCTCGTTAGCATCCGCCATGTTGTTGTGAGGTTATTTTTGAGTTATTTTCGTTTTCTTTGATACGAACTTGGTTGTCAATACCGGAAAATCTTAGAGAAATGACTTATGTCAATAGAGAAGTGTCCATGTATGAGTTCAATTATTGAATGGAATGGAGAATCAGAATCAGGTTGATCAGATGTGGATCCTAGAAAAAAAATTATATCCCAGTTTTCCCTTGGAGATTTCATTGCTACGAGATTTTTGTTTCAAATTCGATTGAGACACTGAAAATCGGTTTATGCTCAAAGTTTCAGAATCAAGGCGATGTTCTCTCACTGACTGTTCTCTCACTGAATTGGCGTAGATCTCTCCGTCTCATTCATTCGGCATGGTCTCAACTTCAGCTATCGTCTCTACCTCGCATCATTGTCAGGACGAGAAAGACTGGCATTTCTGCCTTCTCAAACCGTCTGGATGAAGTCGACTTCTCAAATCTCGTGACTACGAACTCCTCTCATAAATCGTCGTCATATGGACACAAACTGTAAAAGCTTTGTCTTTCTCAATGCATCACAAAAAACGCTCTGGACTTCATAAATTGTAGTCTCTGAATCAGAACCGTGAACACGAACAGAATTTGGACGGTGTTCAGCCCTCCAGCGATGCAATCTTTGAGAAAAAGACGTCACATCGAATCAGATGGACAGTCACTACTGTCAATCTTTGCAAATTTGATGGACAATCACAGTCACTACTGCCCATGATAAAGTCAAAAATTAGTCCGTCTCATGGGTGGGCAATCACTACTGCCCATGATAGAATGAATGTCTCTTGCAAAAAGATTGGCAGAATCAGATGGACAGTCACTACCGTCAATCTCTACAGTCTGGCTTTGAACGCCACATATTTTATGGACAATCACTACTGCCCGTGAATCTGATAAAATCAAAAGCGACGTTGTGGATGGGCAATCACTACCACCCATGATATAATCAAAAAATGAAAACCGTAGCGGTTTTGTGGATGGGCAATCACTACTGCCCATGATATAGGCAAAAGCTGTTTCGTGGATGGACAATCACTGCTGTCCATGATATAATCAAGAACGCTTTGTGTGGACCAGGAGGGACAGTCACTACTGTCCATGATATAATGAAGAACTGGCATGCAATGACTTTTGGAAACAAATCAACGCAGTTCGGTACTCACGAGGTCCATGCAAAATGAAATGATATCTGTGTCCTACAATACGCAGTCACTACTGCGTTGGAGCAACGAGCTGTAAATCATTACGGAACGAATCAAATGGCATGCAGAGTTTCATCATGCGACACAATCGTAAGTACATCCGAAAAAAGCTCGATCTTTGAGTATAAGCGATGTCTTCAAAACATGCATGGACAATCACTACTGTCAATATGCATGGACAGTCACTACTGCCAATCTTGAAAATTTTGAAACAGTTCATTGCCATGCAAAATGAAATAAAACGCATGCAACACAGTCACTACTGTGTCTCGCATGCCATACTGTGCTCTACATGCAATGCAATCTGAGTAATTACCGTGTCCGAAAACACAATCAGATCAGTCTCATCAGATTCATCAATCCGCCAACATTCATGCATTTTTCAGAACTCATCCTCCCTCTTTTCAAAGCTAATCCGACTCACTACTTCTTTCCAGAATCCTCCTTCTTTCCATTTCCATCCTTCTTCCCCATCTCTTCGCTCTCTGAATCTGACATCTGCTCCTCTTTGACTTCCTCTTTGACTTTTGCCGATTGAGTATTTGTCTTCTTTCCCATTGCCGATGGCTTCTTCGTGTTATTATCCAGAGACTTTTTCCCCATTGCCATTGGTTTTTTCGAGCTATTGTCTAGAGGTCCCAACAATTTCAAACTCTCGTCTGCTTTCAATAGATCATCTTCTTCTTCAATCTTTGCAATCTTCCGTTTCTTCATACCCATCGGCAACGCAGACTCCGTCAATGTTGAAGAACTTCGCTTCTTTGACTTTGTCTTCTTTGACATTGGCTTCATATTTTCGTCTTCTGACATCGAGCTTACCCCTCTGATATTGAACTTTCTTTGGTTCGGATTCTGATCATAATCCCCAATAGTCGCTCCCCATTTCTTCCGATCCGCATCTGAAATTTTGAATCCTCCATCGAATTTCTGCAACGTCTCATTCGTGATCGGAAATCCCAAATATTCGAGATGGAGCAACTTCCTTGCCCGGATATCCGTCTGTTTATCTTTAACGCCGACATTGAGTTTCCGAGTGTAAAAAGTGATGTTGTAGCGCTTTCCATAAGAAGGGAAGGCTTCCGTCATATGGGCGACGTAGCTGGCCGGGAATTCGATCAAAGTGTTGTGAGAATCGACGTAGTAACCTTCAACCTTCTCATTCTGGTGGATGCCGGTCAATTTCGACCAGCCGGATCTGGTCGAAGGATTGAACTTCACATGTCTGGCGACCATGGTGTCTTCTGTGGGCCTTTTCACAATGCCATTCTGCTCACTCTGAGTTTTCACAAAGCCATTCTGCTCATTTTGGGCAATAGTCTTTTCACTCTGAGCAATAGTCTTTGGCGCAATGACCATTGCAGAATTGCCAGGCTTGGAATTACTCGACGCAGTATTACTTGAAGAAGGTTTGGAAGACTTAGTTTTACTACTTGCAGAAACATCATCGTCTGCAGACAAACCAGATATCCACTCCTTGTTTACGTTATAGCTGGCACTGAGTGGCGATTTTCCAAAAGGTTGATGAGCTAGAAACGTCCGTCCTTGATTGCATGTCAAAGAATTCGGATCCTTGTAGTTTCCAAGTGTCATTTGGAAATTATGCGTGCCTATGATATTGAACCCGTCATCTACATGCAGTTCTGTTCTGAAGTTTTTCGCTAGATTGATCGATGTGCAGTAGAAATCAATACTTTTCTCCGCTGCCAGCTCTTTCGCGAGTTCTAATATCAATTTGATCAAATTCGAGCCGTCTGGTAGATGTTTGCCATCACTAATATGTTCTCCAGGTCTACCGCTGATTCCAAGCGTCAAATACATGTCCTCGATGTCTTGTTTTGCTGCGGCAGCGGTGGTTTGCGGTTTTGCTGCAGACGACTGCGATGATTTCGGATTATTAGCGTGGTTATCAGAATCGGAATTGTCTATAACGGTCGTGGTCGTCGCTCTGGATTTTTCTGGAAAGCTCAAATTGTCCAACAAGTACAGAAGTCTGTCGAATTTCTCCTGTCGTTTCTGCTCGGGTGTCAATTCTAGCACCGGGGCCAACATCAAATTCCTCGACTCGTCGGACTTTTTCGGCTTGTTACTCTCCTCGGCTTTCTCGAACTTTTTAGATTCTCGACCCTGGGCCTCTGTGTCAGAGGATGAGTAACTCGACTTCGCGCCGTTTTTTTCTGCGTCGGATTTCTTCACGGGGTAGCTCCCATCCAGCGCAGCCATGATTTTCTCCCGCGATATCCGCATACTGGCACTGATCAAAATCCCACATAGACCATCGCTGCCGCTCAGCATCGCGCTGGGCGGCAGTTCTTTGATTACTTTCACCCAGACGAAAAATCTCCAGTCTTCAGCCTTGGCGTTTTCACGTCGCCACCCTATCACAGACGGTTTCTCCTCGAATTTTCTCTCTATCTCTGGCGTCCATCGGATTGAGCTTCTGCCTCCTTGTTTAGCACTCACATATCGCGTTTCTGGCGCGTCTTTGTCAAATAATGGTCTGTGGGTTTTCCTGTCTTCGATCAGTGAGACGACAAATTTTCGCGGTTTAGCCCCTGGCTGTGCCCCTTGCTCTTCGACGATCCAATAGTCGCCTTTTCTTGACGAATATTCGTCCCAAAACGCCTTTGCATCGTTGCCGGCGAGACTTTCTCTCCACCTTCCCATGACGCCTAGGATATTCGATTCTTTGATGAGTTTATCGGTCTTCGCACTGATTCCCCCCAAAATTGCTTCCTTCATCTGTTCATGATCTATGAGAGTATTCTTGTCCTCGGTGTGCCATCTCTTACAGCCTGAGGCTGACAGGCCACTTTTCGCATTACCTGTCGGTGGCTTCCTCGCTTTTGGCACTGAACTCTTGGGATCCAGCAGTGACCCTTTCTTCACGGTCTTAGCCCATTCCTCTGGAGTCATTGGAGGGCACCACGACAGCCGCAACTGCACCACGTCCCCAATGTAGTTTCCATATTCCGTTATGATCACGGATCTGGCTTCGTCACCCTCCCACGCGTTCGGCACTTTCCTGTAGATGTCGCGAGCGTTGTACACCTTGATTGGGTTGCTGCTCTGGGGATTGCTGCTCTGAGAAGGATTCATGGTTTTGGACGACATGCTCTGCGGCTGGGATTGAACGGCTCCGAACGAGGACAATGAGGACATCACGACACGGGAAGTGGTCAGATCACGGGAATGGTTGGATGGAGCTAGGAATTATTAGAAAGGATGCGAAATAATAGATCCGAGACGGAACTAAGACTTATCAGAAAGAATGCGAGACGGCGCAAACAGCGGGCGGATTCGAAGGAACGAACTCGAATAGGAATGTCTGGAAAAGATGGCGACCGAGACTGGACGAGAGACGAATTAATAATTCGGAATTATTATTCAGTGTCAAAGCTGAGAAACGAATTCGGATAGCCAGAATTTCAGAGACGAATTAAGATGAATTAGATGGAGTTCAGGAGTCTGGATATCAGATGGGAATGAATTCAGGAATCAGGACAATCTTCAAACGTCAAGATGAATTCAGAATGAGATGAGAGTCTTCAAAAATGAATCAGATGAATTAGATGAGACTACTCGAGAAACAGAAACTTGAAACTTCAAGATTCGGAAGAAAGAATCACAGCAGGTCTGAAGGAGAAACGATCACGCAAGAGGCAACAACATATTTCTTTTTACAAGTTACAACAGACAGTAGACTTCATGAATCATCAGAGAAACTTTAAACTTGAATAGCTCTCGAACTCACACTGCAGATCGTCATCATTGATTGAAAGGTCGGATTGGATTTGAGGACGCGAATTTTGGATTTGTGTTGAAGAATCATCATTCTTTTATGAAACCACAAATGAACGCAATTCTGTGCGTGCAATTTCTTCGAAAATTTAGTTTCGTTATGCTTTTCTCTCTCAAAGTGAAAAAGCAGATGTTTTCGCGGCCAAAAGCGCTGCTAAATCTCCTGAACAAACGGGAAATGATTTTTCGCAGAACACCTTTTTTGCAATGGACTTTTTCCGCTTCAGAAGTCTCGTCTCTTATCTGCTCGAATTCGTGTCGAAATTATGCTCTGTCGCCTATCGTCTTACCTACAACGTCAACTTACACTTTGCATGGACTAAATATAACCAAAATCGTGGTTGCCTATCGTAGTTGCCTACCGGAATACTCCAAAACTGTGACAGGTTTATTTCGAATTCAAACTCCTACCTTATTTTTTCAGAAATGACTCATCAAATAAAGCGCTTCCCCACCATATCCCGTCTTCACCACACCTACAGGACATTGAATCCAGAGAATGAATCCAGAGCCTCCGCCTGAAAACTTTGAGTCAGAATCTCACTGCGATTGTACAAATGGCAACAGTACTCAACCATCCCAAAAAAGCTTTGTTGTCATCATCCACGCAGCACTTTCCTGACACTGTTTCTGACAGATTCCATCATCGTCCAATGTATAGCTGCTTGAACCGTCCATCAAGATGCATCCTATCGGCCACGTTGAAGATGCATGAACTATTGTCGGATCGATGTTGCTATGGCATTGGTAACATATGAAAAACTGTACACCCGTGTCACGAAGTAAAGTTGTCAGCTCATCATGCACAAAAAAGAGCAGCGACCTTGAAACTCCAACCATCAGCAACCTTGAAACTGTATGCCCACCCATCCGCCTTGACAGCGTGCGTATTTAACAAAAATCCTCAGGATAGAACCATTTGAGCTTGCCATGGGGCTTTTGAGTCCCCCTGTTGCTGTAAGGCTTCTTGATCCCTTCCTCCCTTTGCTTGTTCTGGTTGTTTCTCCTCAGGATTTCCTTAATTGCAGCTGCATCTTTTGGGGATGTATTCCAGAATTTTAAGTCCAAAAAAGTGAGCGTGACGTTGCTCTTCAAAGCTTTCGCGAGAGTTGCGACGTGGTCTGGCTTGAGGTCGCAGTCACCAAGATCCAGAATTTCTAGGGTTGTGTTTACCTTGAGCGTTTCCGCGATTGCAAGTGCCAGCATTCTGCCAGTCGGGTTTAGTGCCAGACTGAGTCTTCTGAGGCTTGTATTTGCCTTGAGCGCGTCTGCGACTTCTGTGAGATCTGCTTGCAGCGCGTTTATGTCATTTTCATCCAAACTCAATTCCCATAGTGTTTTGTTCTTTCTGAGCAGATCTGCAATGGCTTTCACGACTCGCGCACAGCCTTTTTCTCCTTTTGAACCGATCCCGTTCCGCGCTAGGTTGATACTGAGAAGGGCCTTGTTTACCCCGAGAGCCCGTGCAATTTCCTCCACGCCCCATGTGCCGATTATGTTACCATCAAGATCGAGACCTCTGAGGGTAGTATTCTTTCGGAGGGCTTGTGCGATTATCCACGCTCCCTCGGATCCTATTTCATTATCGTCGAGACTCAGGGATCTGAGAGTTGTATTTCTTGCGAGGCTCTCTCCAATCACTGCCGCCCCATTTCGTCTCATACCGACGGAAGAGAGTTTCAGAGAGAGAAGGGACGTGCTAACCTTGAGAACATTCGCAACGTTTCGTACGCTGCTGCGTAATTTCGATGTCTTTCTTCTTTGCTGATCTTGTATGTCGGTATTCCCAGAGTAATTCCGTGCGCCATCAATGCCCAAATGATGAAGAGTCTGGCTTTTGCTGCAACCCTTCGCCAGTTCGTTCGTGAAAAACACGTCTGGCGGATCGTTCGTGAAAACCACGTCGCGCAGTGGAAAATTCCACAAAGTTGCCAAATCCAGAGAGATGATATTCGTCCAATTTTCCAGCGCATCCACAGCCTTCGGAATCGCCTTGGCGTCGTTCACTGCTAGGCGCACACACTGACTCTCTGGGATTTTTAATCTTTCCGTATCTCGCACTGAATCCAATTCGATACGTGACGACTCTTCGAAAATCAGGTAGCGCAACATCATGCGGCCCGAAGTGATTGCGTGCATGTCGTCCGGAGTCAATACAGAATGCGAATAGAGCTTCTCTACCTGACTTTTAGAAGAAACCTCCTTGCATAGTTGGATTTGGCACACCTCAGTAACTTCGTCATGCTCATAAGCTAGGAGCTCCATGATCCTGCCGACAGACAGCGGCTTCGTCAGTCGGAGTTTCCATTCATTCTCATTTTGTTCGTCTGCAGAGCGTTTTTCTTCTATTGCAGAGTGTTTCTCCCCCACTGTAGAGTGTTTTTGCTCCAAATGTATCCCTGTATCATTCTGCGTTCTCCTTCTTTTTCTTTCTGGAGATGATCCCTTAGAAGGATGTTCTCGATCGTTAGTTTTGTTACTATTAGCAGAGTTTTCCTCCGAGTCTTTAGACTCTTGCTTTGCAGCGTTTTCCCTTTCTGGATTTGATTGCTGTGTGGACTCTACGCGCACCTCCTCCCAAACGACGCTTTCATGTAAGTCACCCACTGCATCAATCCATTTGCTCGTACCCGAAAAATGGACCACAGAAAACCAATACTGTTCTTTAGGCACAGAAGTCTCTTCAGGCACAGACTGAGTCTCTTCAGGCACAGACATGTTAGGCACAGACATGTTTTTTTGGATAGTCTTTCAAAGTCTTTTCCTCACCCGAACAATGTCAGACACATAGGCACTGACACACATGAATCTCAACAATCGATGAAACCGAAGAATTTAGAACGGTGAAGGATTGACTTTCGGAAATGTGATCAGCAATGCCATTACAATGAGTATTCACAAAAACAGTTTCGCCGTGCAAGAAGACTCAAGAGCGCAAAAAATCTCTTTGAAAGCGAATTTCTTTCAGAAAAACTTTGATAAAACACCTTCCATATTTCATTAGAAAAACTGTGGCAGAACACCTCTCATCACAAAAACTTTGACAAAACGCCTTCCATTAGCATGCAATTTGTTTCCATTGACACTCAAAATTGAAATCTAAATTCCACCGAAAAAAAAGTCTGAAAAAGTTCTCAAGAAAAGGCTTTCAAAGCAGAAGTTCTCAAGAAAGACGCATCAATGGCAATATCATCATCCACCCAGCACTTTCCTAACGCTATTTCTGACAGACTCCATCATCATCCACTGAATAGCTGCTTGAACCGTTCCCCGCACAAATTCCCAGAACAATCCGGTGTACAGACCGCGGATCCCTTGCTTTTCCAAGGTAGAGGATAAGATTGCGAACATGCCCAAATTCTGTTCCAAATTTTGTTGACCTGTCAATGTTGAGCCTGACGTTGAGCTTGTTTGTTGACTTGTCAAACTCGAAGTCGTCGATGACTCTTTTCTCGCGGCTGCCGCGAGAATCTTTACTCGGTGGTAGGGGTACATGATTAATGTGGCGACGGCTCTTCCGATAAATCCAATGACGAAACCCATATAGGGCGGGAGATTGTTTTCTTTCGTTTTTATTGTGGTTTTTGGGCTTTTCTCAGCGTTCTCTTCCCTATCTCGAATCGCTTCATCCGTTTTTCCATCCGTTTTTTCCGACTTCAACTCTCCGCTATTCGAGTCTCCAAGATTTGACTTCGCTTCACATTCTGATCTTGCTTCATCGGATTCTACTCTCGTCCACGATTGTGATAACTTCCGTTCCGAATCCATGCGATTACTTCTCGCCGCCATCGTCGCCAATGCTATCTCTTTCAACCGCCAAACACAGGCCAATTCCAGACCTGGTTTCCAGCCGAGGACAAGATACGCGGGGAGAGAACTCACAAGTTTTTTCATCACAAAATCTTTTGTGAGGATTTCTTCGCGGAGAACGCGAGCAACGATGGCGAAGGTTTTTTCTGATTGTACTGAGCTCGACGTACTTGTAGATTTGTTATTCGTCTGCACAGCAACCACTAGATTGTCGAAAACGATGATCACTGGCAATGCGACGAAATACGCGAGGTATCCAATGATGGTTGACACATAGACGGGGAGTTGCTGCTTCTTCTCTTTTTTTGGCCAAGATGATGTTGTGCTACTAGGGGAGTTGTTATTCGAAGTTTCTCCATTCCGATTCGATATGTCACTCGTCTTTGACACTACAGCCTTAGAATCAGATTCCGTCATTGCAGCCTTGTACATTCCTTTCATCCTGACACTCGCGGACATTTGGATTCCTTTGCTTATCGCAGCTTGGACGCACGAAATCGACGCTCCATTGAAAAGGTCTGGGATGCTGGCAATACTGCTGGCGAGGGTGGAATCCGTATCAGAAGAGGAAGAACTCGCATCAGAATTGATTCCAGACCTTGAGGATCCGGTCGCACCCCCAGACACTTCTTTTGTCTGCAGACTATCGAATGGAAACGCCACAAACCGTCCCAGACTGGCGCCTAACGCCGCAGATATGCCTTCCACGTGGTGCTGGGACATCGTTTTTTTCGAAAATTCGATATGATGGTCCAAATCAGCAAATGAAAACTGTCACAGTCTTAGAAATTGAAATTCAATCACACACCAAGCCGGTACCTAACCGGGATTCAAATTCAAATTGGAATCCCACGAACGAAGAAATGTCTCACAATCGCTGCTCGAACAATAATCGCTGCACGTGATTCTGAAGGAATGCTTTTAGATCAGAAACTTGAAGACTTTGAAAAGCAAAAGAAGACTTTTAAATGAATGCCAACACAGGAATACATCTGCTCTTTGAAAAGAAAAAGAATCGGATACAGGGTTTGAATTTCTTTTCCAAGAAGGGGACTCTTTCTGTACACAATACACTTTCTGACATTTCCAGACTGACACAAGATTCTTCTGAAAGACTGAACAATAAAACCAAGGCTAGCTTCTACAAGAACCTGAACAAGAAAACCAGGATTACGACAACACGATGGAGGACATGTCCTGATGACCGACAATCGTCCTTCAAGGACGACAGGAGTCGTAACCTGTGATAGTGGCATGATGATTGCGACCCCACATCGCATAGTAACTTCCCACATCGCATAGTAACTTTTAGCTTTTTCATGATAACACTTTTCAAGAAATCCCAGATGAAATTCGAGTAGACCTAGTCGAATAATGAGTCGACAATCTGCCGAATAGTAAATGAACCAAGATTCAAATACGTTTTCATGTCTACAAAAAAACATCGTGTCAAATACAACAAACATAAGGAACATGTATTAATGGCCAATGTACAGAGTAAGCAGTGAGTATCAATCAAAGACCTTGAAAGAAGGCGTCTTGCGTTTGGAAGCATAGACAGGACGCATGATGAAATTTGCAAGGCTCTGAAGCACGTCAAAAGCACATCAAATGCCTTCAGCTTAGGTTTTCAAAGCTACTTCCACCACAACACACCTCATCACGCTAAATAATTCGAAAATTGCGTACTTACGCTAAATAATTCGAAAATTGCGTACTTGCCAACACACTTGGTAATTTCGCTCCTTGTTGTTTACAAACCATAACGACTTTCCCAAGAACGTTCCTGGTTTCGTCATACGGAAAAGAAATCGAATCCACGTTATCAACACAAACGTTTTCCTCGCCGTTGGCATCTATGTAAACGCTCGTGTACTTCGTTTGCGGCAGTTGTAAGCGGTCGATGTAGCTGAACGGCTGGTTGGCATAGGGACTTGTTGAACTCGCACTACTAGAACCAGCAGAACCAGCAGAGCTAGTGGAGTTTTGTGGTTTAACAGATCCCCCGCCTTTCTGCTGACTCCTCATTTTCGGGAAATTGCAAAACCGGACACCCAAAAACTGCGTATTCAGTTCAAGAGGCAGTTTTTCAGGATTTGTCAACTCAACCGTCACAGAGACGCCGTATTTCGAAGGCTCTGGGTAAATGTAAGACTTAGACTTCCAACGAAAGGCCGCCAACTGAGATTTCGGTGAAACTTCAGTAGAAGGAAATGTAGCCTCATACATTGTATTATTGCCCAAGTTCAAGCCCGAATTCTTACCCAAGTTCTTCAGTGGCTTCGGCGTGAAATCGAGTTTGTCTTTCCCTGGCCTGTCTGGATCTTTGTTGCCTGCAAATGCAGGAGGATACAAAGTTTCCTGTTCCTCCGATGTGTCTGCCGAAACATGGTTGAATGGTCTGAGATTCAGTTTGTATTTATCTGAAAAAATGTTGAGTTGTTGTTCAGGGGTTTGGAGAATAGTAGTGGAGCCTGGAGTTTCTCCTCCCTGGGATGCTGTCGCTGGTTTCTCAGGACTACTAGATTTATCGTTCGGATCTTTCTGTAACCAACTTGCCATTAATTTCTTGCTTTGCAACCAGTCGCCCCAAACCCAGAATTCGACTACTGCACCTACATGATTGCATGAAAAATCCGAAACACCGTTGTGACCACCTCTCGCTCTCACAGCAGCACATTCCCATTTGAACGAGCCTGGAGGGGTTTTTTCGCCGTGTTTTGTGTCCGAAAAAATTTGCTCAGTGTGAAGAACTGCGTCTTGCTGACTTCTGTCTTCAGGCTTCTCCTCGGGTTTACCGTACCACCATTTTTTTTCCGCCTGAATGGTAGCTCCACCGCTACCGGGCGGTGGCAGTTCTGGAAATACTATATTTTCTTTTTTGGGTGGTTGTTTTTTAGGCACCACTCTCAATGGTACACGTCGCGGTGGGTTCTCAGGTGCTAGTCTTCTATGATTAGAGTCCTCTGAGTCTCCAGAAATTAGACCTTCCTTTTCAGAAGTGATACCATTCTCTAGACCAGAAATTCCTTCATCACCCTTCTTCTTTTCAAAACTTCCCTCCTCAGACCCTGAACCCAGTCTTCTCCTCCCCTTCTTTTCAGAATTACCAATCATCCCCTGAGCCGAATTCAGTAACCCCCCGTCCAGATCGCTCCAATGCGTTGGATACCTCAAGAATAAATGGTTCCCATGATGTGTTCTAATTCCCTCTAAATTCCTCATTTTTCGCGTTTTCTCGACAGCACCATACGCTTTCACTGTGCTCATCCATCCCTGTAATTCGAAACTCCGCCGCGTATCTTTCGTGCATTTCTTCGCCAAAGCCGGGTCTTCAAACGCTTTGTAATAAGGTAAAAACACCGAAGATTTCAAAATCTTGATCTTACTCGGCGTACACCCATTATTCGGAGGTAATGGTGGTGGCATATCACTACCAAGTGTTGGGTCAAAACAATGTACCATTGTAGAAGGTACATGTGCTGACGGGTCGTACATTTCCCCGGCGACATCTTTGTCGTTGACGAATTTAGCGGGGTAAAAATCGTTATCATCCATGTAACACAGACCGTGTCTTACCGTGATATGAGACGTGAAACATGGTCCGACTTTCATCCAGCTAGGCTCGAGAGCGTTGATGTACATGAAACCTTTCAAACTCCGATACAAAGGCGTAGCATACTGCATTCCAATCTGGATTCCGTTCGCGAGGAGGTTGTGGGTCTGTGAGAAGGAAAGCGAGATGGAGAGATTGAGATTTTTTTTTTGAGAATAATTCCGATTGAGATGGATTTTTTGAGTCTAAGCTTTTTTGTGAAGGTTCAATTACGGCCAGCACAGATTTCGGTTTTGAACAAGTATTGCGACGTAACAAAAACAAACATATTCATAAGTAACTAGATACGCAAGAAAAAACGAGCTTCCCAATCACTATACGTGTTTCTCATTCTCGAATCCCACCGCATACTCATAGCCTCCATTCGTTAAGTCTTTAAATAACTGCGCATGATTCCGTGTACAAATCGAATCTCCGTCTATCGCTATTCCGCCGAACCTGTATAAAACTTCGATTCGTATCATATCTGGCAAATTCAAGAGTTCGAAATTATCGTATCGTTTCCCCGTCGCGGGATTTATCCTACTTGGGGGTGTGAACCCAGATTTGATTGTCATCGGCCCATTCGCGGCCCAGTGACTATCCCATTGGATTTTCGCCATGGCATCCTCTGTCCAAAAATAATATTCAAAGTCCGGATGAATCTCTGAACACGAAAGCATCTCGTTCAAAGGCGCTTTCGTGATGTTCCCAACCCAAATCTGATGAATTCGTTTCGGGATTTTGCGGCCTTCTCCGCGCATATTTACAGAATCCATTTCCATGAGCGGGATTCTGTAGGGTTTGATGAAATGATGGGACAGAGGGGCGTCGGAGAGTTTCCAACCGGGCAGATGGTTTGAAATCGGCCATAGAAACCAATGTAACATCTGTTCGGGCGTATCCGGGTAGAAACCTTCGATGTGGGAAGGCCTCAGAGAAAGTTTTTCAGTCTTTTGATTTCCGTTTTTAGCATTCTCAGATTTCCCAACACATTTGTCGAAACAATAGGCCAGGGCCCATTCTGGATTCTCGTTTGGACACGTATCGATAACGTGTTGACAATTTTCGAAAACTTTCCTTGTAAAAGTGATCCCGGCTTCTGTGCTCACAAACCGATGACCCATAGGGAAAGTTTTCATTAAGAATCCGCCATAAAAGCCAGGTTTTCTTTCGGTTATTCCTATCTTCGCCATCTTGCAAAATTTTTGCAAAATATTCCCGATATAGAAATACGTCTTTTCATTCCCAATCACAAGATAATCGTGATCAAAGCGTTTTCTTCTTTCTTGATCAGCATAGCTATTCCCCTTCGGATGTAAATGCTCGAAAATTTCGCGATACATATCCAACTCGGTCATTTTATGTTTAAGTTGGACAACGTCTTTTTTGATGTCGAAATTCGGCATATAGACGACGTCGGAATAGGCGCTTTGGTTGGTCTGGATCCAATTCAAATCATCGTAACACTGGGTTCCGCAATTTGGATGGAGGTAAAAAGTGAATTTGGAGAACGTCACTCTTGCTTTCTTAGTTGGTTCTGGGGTTTTGGGAATGTTGAAAATCGTTAACCTGGAATGTAATTCGGATGTGTGTCTTTCTCCGTTTGTGTGTTGTTCTCCTCCTCCTCCGGAATTTTGACTTTGCTGTCCTTGAGAGGATTGACCCTGTTGCTGTGTCACTTGCGGAGGAGAATCAGAGCCTTTTTCTGCTGACTTAATAGACTCTGAAGATGCTTTTGACTCCTCTAAGTTTCTCTTTTCTGAAGATGACTTCGACTCCTGTAACTTCCTTCGTTTCCCTTTTTCTCCAGAAGAAGGCTCTGAGTCTTCCTCATTAATGTAATCCCCATACGTTTCGTATTCATCCGAACAATCGTACTGCTGCCCTAATCGGTATTTCAGATGGGCAATCTGCGCTAATATCGGTGCATTTCTTGCGAAGATCATCGCAATGTGCACTTTCCATTCGCCGCTATGTATTGGGCCGGTGTAGTCGCGGACAGGAAGGTGGCTATGGCCATGTTGTTCGTCTTGGGATATAACTTTTGAATCTGATTTCACGCTCGGAATCGAATTCTTCGTCAAGACCGAATATTCGATATCTTCGTCCTCTTGTCTCTCGTAATGGACATCTAGTTCTTTCAACGGTCCAGGACCTCCTCCTTGTGAGTTTCCCTTTGAGTTTTCTAATATTCCCGAGCTTCCAGAACAACTCTTCCCCCTCTTAATCAGCGCTGTTTGCTGTTTTTCCATCTGTTCTATATGACTCAACCCCGGTACGAAAGCCGTTATCGAATTCAAGCCATTATCCCTGTGGTAACTGACGAAATCGATGTTGGCAGCGGATCCTATAGGGGAGAAGAGGGATGTTGCAAGTGTCCTAAAATCTTCGATTATCGAGAATTTCGTCTCGATCTGGTTCTTCCTCGACGACATTTGGATCAAAAATAGAAATACACAGAGGGAAATGAGGAAAAATCGCCTTTTTCGCCCAGAAAACGAGTTTAGGTTTTGGTATAAGAGAGAATGCGGACCTGCATCTTCTGGATTTCGAAAATCGTCGGTATCTTCTCCACTCGAACCTAGGCCGTAAGCGCCACCAGAATCAATAGAATCATCGGAACGATGAAGGGACTTTTTGTAGTATTTCTGAGAAGATCCTGGAGCGGCAGTGCCAGATTTTTGACCCAGTGGAGTCCAAATGTATTGTTGGCCTGAACCGGGTGAACCACCCGTAGAGGAGTTCTGTCGACTGGCCTGGAAAGGATTGGATCCCGTTGAACTTCCTCGGCCCGGGAAAATAAGGTATTCGAAAACCATTTTAGAGGAATCCGAATTCTGCAATCAATGCAGATTCAATGCAGATGATTCGATTCGGATTGAGGTGACGATATTTGCACGACGATTGTGTCCAGGCAATCAAATGAAGGAAATCAAAGCCTTCGAATTACATCAAGTGACTTGTGCTTGGGTATCTTGTACTTTGACTTCAAGAACGGTCATGAAAGTCTTCTAATCGCTTCAATCGACTTCAAGAACAGTCGGACGCGGGATCGTTGTCACTGTGGATAGGCAGGATCGACCTTGTTGATACACGACATGCGGGATCAAGGGTTCACCGGCTGTCATCGGGGATCAATGTCATTGACTGCTCACTTGTCATGCGGAGTCACAGTTTCACTATCTTTGTTGACATGCGGTATCAATCGTTGTGGATCATGATTCGACATTCAATTTGCCATTGCAACTGACTCAAATACATTTTCAAAAACACAGAATTATCGACAGACCCAATGGAGAAACTTGAAAATCAAAAACTCGTTAGATGTAAACACCTGAGAAGAACATTTTGTCATGATGCAAGGCGGAGCATAGAAACAGAGAATTCAAATTCTCAGTATTCTGGCTTGTGTTAAATGGTGCCTGACTTCACTCACTTCACGTGGCTCCACTTCTCTCGACTTTTTTTTTTTGAAAGAATGCCTTCATGAATCATTTGATTTCACTTCACTCGATTTCACTTCACTCTCCCTGTGGGAACAAGCACGTGAGAACAAACACTTTCTGGGCATGTATTTGAATGACTTTCCGGCGTTGCTTAATTTCCTGTTAAAATAAACCAAACCGCAGTGTCTCTCTCTCAGTGTCTCTCTCTCAGTGTCTCTCTCTCAGTGTCTCTCTCTCAGCTCTGTCAAATGGAGTGTCTCTCTCTGTCTGACAGACTGTCAATACAGACCCAAACATTTCAGAAGTAAATCATTTGAAATGAGGATGAATATGGAAAGACCCGGTATATCAAAGAATCTATGAGAATCTTGGGACAGAAAGAAAACATGAGAGTCGGAATCTTGGGACATAAAGACCTTGAGGGAATCTTAGGACGCAAAGAATGACATCGTAATGGTTGACATCCATCGTATAATGGGCGATGTCCATTTTTATTCATCAAAACATTGTTTGATAAGGTTTGTTTGGTCGAGGAGCCACCTAATGCATTGTTGTAAACTCAGACTAGTTTGCCCTCAAGAAACTTAGTCACGAAAATGATCACAAACTTCCACATACACCGACCCCCCATTTGTATCTGTATTTGTTTAACTGACACCCCATTTGTATCAGAAACCTCAGCAATTGAACCGTCGTCAATTACCCACCAAAATAGTCCGAGAATTCCGAACTTGCTAAAACGGCTGGTACTCTCGCCCCCACTTTGTTGCAGATTAAGACTACCTTTCCCAAAACTTGTCGTGTCTCATCATACGGAAAAGAAAATGAATCAACGTCGTCAACACAAACATTTTCTTCCCCATTGGCGTCGATATAGACGCTGGTGTACTTTGTTTTCCGGATTCCGAAACTGTCTAAATACGTGAAAGGTTGGTTCGCGCGGTGAAGTTCGCGTGACATCATTGGAAAATTGCAAAATTTTACAAGGAAATCAGGGCCTGAAATCTTCTTTCCATCAGCTCCCTCTTTCGCCAAATGCTCTTTCCGGTGCAAATGTTCACCACTAACAGTCACCGGTATTTTATAATGTGCAGTCACGAACTCCACTGAAATCGGGACTCCGTATTTTTTGGAGCGTCTTCCCGAGTCACTCCCAATGGTGGGTGGAAGAGACTCTGAATCACTCCGAAGATTCGTTGTTTCTTTCTTGTTAACATTGTCAACATTGTTCACTGTAACGCTGTCACTGACAGCAGGAACTTTTTTTATGACTGGGTCGCCGACAGGCAGTACTTTTTGTAGCTCGCTTGGATCAGCGGATACGGATTTCGCATTTCTCAAATGTGCTTCGTAATTTTTGTTGTACTCACTACTCTTTTTTTTGTTCTCGATTCGCTTTTGTTCAACCTGTTGCTCAACTTTCTGTTGTTCAACAATTTGTTCCATATTAACAGGAACAGAAGAGGGACTAGTAATAAAAGACTGAAACATCCTCGACGAATCGTATGCCATCAATTTCCGATTCTGAATCCAGTCGCCGTATATCAGGAATTCTGCTATAGCATTTTCTGAATTGCATTTGTAGTCCGGGAGCGGGACTTGGGGGGGTGGCTTTTTTTTCTTCTTTTGTTTCTGGATTTGTTTGGACAAAGAGGCTTCGGGCGTGTCACATCTCCATTTGAAGTACTTCTGTTCCTTTCGTCGCCTTTCCCGAATCTCAGGGTCGGTTGGTTCATCTTCTGACTCTTGGTCCGATTCTTTCGATTGGTCTGATCCTTTTGATTGTTGGCCTGATTGTATTGCTTCTAATTGTTGGCCTGATTGTATTGGAGTCTCGGTGCTTGTGGCAGCAGGTGGAGTCGTTGGAGTGCTGACAGCGGGTGAAGCTGGAGTGCTGACAGGAGGTGAACCTGGAGTGCTGCCGGAAATTGAGGGAGTCGTTGGAGTGACTGCAGAATCCGGAGTAGCCGACGGAGGAATAGCTGCAGCACCTGCAGACGGAGCAGCCGCACTGGAATCCGTCAGAGGCTTCACAATGCCAGGCGGCGTGGTTGGATTTTCAGCCGCTGAATTAGTAGTCACAACAGCTGAATTAGTAACAACAGCCCCTGCAGAAGAAACAGCTGAACCGGCGGTAGCGATGGGCGAACTAGCTACACTGGCGGCAGCAGGAGAACCATTGGCGGCAACAGGAGAGCCAGATGCGGTGGTGACAACAGCCGCACCAGGTCCACTCGTCATAATGCTATCCGTGTTTTCAGTTTCGACCCCCAAAAATCTGAGTAAGCCAGATTTGAAAGCCCGTTTGAGGCTCTGAATCTGTTGCACTGATAAGGAAGTCTTATCAGTTGCGGTTGCGCCATTGCCCTCTGCTCCATGGTCTTCCACAGCTGCGCCATTGCCATTGTCTTCAACAAGAAGAGACCTACTACCGGTATTGTCTTCCACCAGAAGAGCCCTCCCATTCTTCCCTTCTTCGATTTTTGCTGTCAAATTGTTTACCAGTGGCAAATTGTTTGCACTCAAATTGATTTTTGCTCGTTTCTCCTTGATCCATTGCAGAAGACTTGCGGACGTTCCCGTTCCTACGAGGAGATCAGACTTATCAACAATTGACATGGAGTGATTACTCCAATACTGTTGAATCGAATTATTCGTCCCTGTATTTGTCCGCGAATAGTAATACAGATCACTCCAATGCGTCGGATACCTCAAAAAGAGATGATTTCCGTGATGCAATCTTATATCTTTTACAGAGTTCTGTATCCTTAGTATGCTTTTCTCATCTACTTTATTATAGGCATCCTGCTTCGTGCTTAACCACCCTTGTACTTGATAACTCTGCCTGGTATCCTTGTCACAGAAATAAGCGGCCACCAGCTCATCTGGTGTCTTGTAGTACGGTAGGAATAAGGAAGACTTTAGAATATTGATTTTAGAAACAGTACATCCGTTTCCTGCAGGAAGAGGCGGCGGCATATGCTTCATCGTTGGATCGTAACAGAGAACCGCGCCAGGATTGAAATTCGGGACACGGCTGTTTTTTGATGGTATGATGATTTTGAGCTCTTGTGTGTTCATACATAAGGCATGCCTGACAGTAACGAACGTTGTGAGACATGGGCCGACAAACTCCCAGGACGGGTGGAGGGAGTCAATGTACATCAAGCCTTTCAGTGTACGATAGAGGGGTGTAGCGTACTGCATCCCGATTTGAATACCGTTAGCCAGCAGACCGGGGACCTGTGATTTTGTAAGGGAGTTGTTACAATTTTTGAAAATGCAAATCCAAATTTCGAAATCGTTTTTACTAAATTCAAAAATGTTGTCATGGGCTCATGAATTGAGTCACTAGCGCTTGACAATGATTCAATGTCAAATCTGCAAAAAGTCCGACTCTGAAAACAATAATACGTGTTTCTCATTCTCAAATCCGACCGCGTATTCGTATCCGCCTTCTGTTAAATTTCTCAACAAATCCCCATGACTCCTTGTACACACCGCGTCCCCGTCAATCGCTATGCCGCCGAATAAGTACAGAACTTCAATCCTGATCATATCCGCCAGATTCAAGACTTCGAAGTTTTGATATGGTTTGTTTGAAAAAGGATTGATCCTTGTTGGCGGCGTGTATCCGGCTTTTATTGTCATCGGACCCGCACTTTGATGTGGAGAATCGAAATTCAGCTTCGCAATTGTTTCATCTGTCCAAAGGTAGTACTCGAAGTCTGGATGTAACTCGGAACAAGATAGCATCAAATCTGATGGGATTCTTGTTATGTTTCCGAGCCAAATCTGATGAATTCTTTTCGGAATTTTACGTTTCTCACCTCTCATATTGATAGAATCCATTTCCATCAGGGGTATTCTGTAGGGTTTGATGAAGTGGTGGGATAGAGGGGCGTCGGAAAGTTTGTAGCCTGAAACGTGATCGCCCCTCGGCCACAGAAACCATTGGAGCATCTGTTCGGGGGTGTCGGGGTAGAATCCTTCGATGCGGGATGCCGAGATACCACTTTCTTGATGACCTGTTTTAGTTTCTTGTGCTTCTTCTGCTTCCTGACGACCACTCCCAGACTGATGACTCTTTTCAATGAAAATAGTGCCCTTTTCAATAACCCTGTGCTGATCAGCATTATTTTCAGTACATCGTTTCAAACAATACGACAACGAGAGAGATGGTTCTCGTGCGGGGCAAGAGGAAAGAAGCGGCAAACAATTGTCGAAAGTTTTTCTGGTGAAAACGATCCCACTTTCCTGAGACACAAATCTATCTTCTAGTGAAGTTTTCGACAGAAATCCACCATAGAAGCCGGGATTTCTTTCCAGCAACCCAATTTTCGAGAGTTTGCATAGTTTTTGTAAAACATTCCCGATGTAAAAATAAGTGGATTCGTCGCCGAGAATCAGCCAATCGTGGTCGTAACGACCGTCTCCTGGGGCCGCATGTGTTCCCGAATTCTGTGAACTAGGATGGTGTAAATGGTCAAACACCTCCTTCCACCTGTCCCACGGCGTAACCTCTTTTTGTAACTTGATGACGTCTTTTTCGAGATCGAAATCAGGAATTCGGAGGAAGTCTGAATTGACGGATTCATTTGATTGAAGTTTCGTTAATCTGTGGAGACAAGCCCCGTGGCAATCCGGATGGATGTAGAAGGTAAATTTCGAGAAGGTGACGGAAGCTTTCAAATTCTTTTCAGCAAAGCTCGGTATCCTAAAGATCACTTGTCGATCGTGAAGATCAGCTGTGTGTCTTTCGTTTGACGAGTCTATTCTTTTCGAAGTAGCTTTTAATTCTTGGGCAGCAGACTCAAAATAGTCCCCATACGTTTCGTATTCATCAGAACAGTCGTATGTTTCTCCGAGTCGGTGTTTCAGGTGTGCGATTTGTGGAAGCAAGTAATCCGCATCCCTGATTATCAGTGCGATGTGCAATTTGAAATTGCCGGCGTGCAGAGGGCCCGTGTAGTCGCGCACAGGGAGATGACTGTAGCTGTGTTTTTCTTTCTGTTTTGCCTTTGTCTGAGACAAACTCATGGAATTGGAAGAATTACTTGCACGAGTCTGCGGTGTTTGGACAAACTGAAGTAATTGGTCTAGATTGGATTCCTCTAATGACCTGCCGAGCGTTTTTGCCGTCCTGCTGGACACGCGCACGCTATTTTTCGCCAACATCGAATACTCGATGTCCTCATCGTCTTCTCTTTCGTAATGGACGTCTAATTCTTTCCTGGGTCCAATTATTTGTCCTCTTTCAGAATTGCCATCTCTTTCAGAATTGCCATCGCAATCGCAACATGTTGTGGACAATTTTCCATTTTTTCCATCATGACCATTCTCAGAATGATTCTGAGATGGATTCTGAGACGTCGAAATTCCACCAATCAATCTGGAAAAAAAGTAATTTAATGCCTCAACTATGATATTGGTCTGACCATTCTTAGAGTCGCCATTATCTGAAAATTTCTCAGAATTCTGAATTTGATCAGAAGTTCGCGTATTACCCAAAAGACCTGGCACCAACGAACTGACTTTCTTGGAGTTTTGATGATAATGTCTTCTCAAATGATCCCGTTCCCTGTCCCAAATAATGCTTCTTGAAGTGAGAGAGTGCTTCCCTAGTATGACGCTACCATGCGAACCGTTACCATACGAAGATGAAATTGACGAACTGGATTTGCTATTCCAGGTATTGTTCGATACGAAGTACGGCCTTGGTACCATGAAAACCAAGAAAAGAAAAACGCTGAGGGTGATGACAAGACCCGGAGAACAGGTCCTATTCGCCGGCCCGCCAGGAAACAAAAGATATTCGAGAGCCATTAGTTTGGATTTACTTCGTTAAAAAAAACAAAAACGTTATACTCAAGGGAAAATGATCATTGATCAAAAGGAAACAATATGCCAATGAGTTGCTCGAGGGAAAATGATGAAATGGAAACAAAGACCTTTAAATACCCATAAGATGAAATGGAAACAAAGACCTTTAAATACCCATAAGATGAAATGGAAACAAAGACTTTTAAATACCCATAAGATGAAATGGAAACAAAGACTTTTAAATACCCAAATGAAAACGACAGTGACAGACTGTTACACAATGTAAAACAAGAGTCTTTCTCAATGGAAAATCAAAATCAAAACTCGTTGATCAATCAGATTCATATCGTATGGAATTCAGAAACGGAGTAAAATCTATCACCCAAGATCAACAAATGTGTTACACGTTAGTCAATTCTTGAGAACCACGATCAAGCACGCAGTGTTACACGTTAGAGTCGCGGGGCCATTGCAACTTAGATAACAATGACTAAGAAAACAACGATGATCTTGAACTATTTGGAGAAAGTTTGAGATGATGAAACTCCGCCACCATTCTGAATGGCATTCGAATCAACATTGCAGCACTGTCACGTGCATATGATCATGATCAGTCGATCAGTCTTGATCATGATTAGTCGAACACAAATTGACGAAGAATATAGCAGGATGATACTCAAACTCAGCTCAGATACACGCTCAAATTTCAACCTTGTTGCTGTTGTTGTTGCCAAAAACACGATGGATCATTGATGCTGGTCAATCTTCAAGATTTATGGCTAAGTCCATTAATTTCATTTGAATTTGTAACGAGCAAGACAACTCTGAAGACTGTCTTCTGCATGCCTCATACCATACCTCGCATTAGACTGTCAATGTTGGTCTTCATTCAAAACTGCTACTGCGTCCTGCACACCAATTGAATTTGACATAATAATTTGAGAATGCCAATATACTGACAATAAGTTCACAACCAAACTTCACAAGAAACCAAGATAGAAGATAGAAACCAAGAAACCGCTGGCACTTTCCCCAAAATAGATCATGAATGACTTTTCGACTTTCCCAACAATCAAAACCAACACTCACACCGGATATTGATCTTCACATGTACATCAGATCTTCGAGATCGTTGAACAAATGCTCATCATTGAAGTCGTCCAATGTCAAGTTTTCTAACCCTCCGAAAACGGCCGCACGTGAGGAAGAGACGACATCAGGACCCCCAATCTGTGCCACATCGAGAAAATCGAGCGGCATCTCGACCGTTCCGGGGTAGCAGCTGGACGCTGGGGCCGTCTTAAATTTCGCAACAACGTTCTGCATGCTGTCGTATGTTCGTTTCTTCATCTCCCATTCCCACATCGTCGGCTGTTGCGCCTTCCATTCAGATTGGCGGGCTCGAAACGTTGCATCTTTGAAGAAAACACAGTGTGCGTCTCTTCCACGACCTCTGTCCTCGCCCGTAATGGGCAACCCCAAAGTCCTCACGTTCGCCAACAGAGCCTTGGCGTCTTTTTCACCCCAAAATGAAAATTCGCGCCGTGTCCATGACATAGAAAGTGAGTTTCTTCCAGACTCGAGGAAAACACGCAACTGGTCTCGCTTCTCCTCGTTGAGAATACGTCTTCCATTTTCACTCTCGAGGATCGCGTTGGCCTCTTCCATCGGGTCGGCCACCGGATTCGAGACAGGATTTGATCCCGGATTGTGATCACCGCAGATGCCTGCCAGAATTTTGCCAAACACTTCCTTGCATTTTTCTGGAATACGAGAAAAAAAATGCGATAACTCAATGTAGATTTGTTTTCGACATTCTGGGTCGGTGTGCCCGAGAAACATGTCGACATTGTCGACCTGCTCGGATTCGATGCAAAGAAGAATGAGGACGACAAGAAAGTCACGATTTCCCATCTCAGCCGATGCCGCCCCCACCCCAAGTGCACGACATCCATGACGAAAAACGTCGCTGCTGAGGATCTTGCTTCGTTCGGTTTCGGACTGGCACTCTTGGAGTACATCGATCAAACATTGACGCATGAAGTCCGACACTTTCTCGTCCGAGAAGTTTTCGATGCCAACAGAGCCGAAAGGCGTCAAGCCAAACAGTAAACGCGCGAAGCCATGAGATGGAGGAGCATGTCTGGACATGATACGTAGATTCTTTTTGCCGAGGGCTGCGGGCATAAACCTATCTGGAAAACGCGTTGAAGGAGAATAAAACAGCGATGCAATCGAATCAGATTCACCGTCGTCATCTCCGAAATCAGAGTCAAGCCATTGACCCAAACAGCGATCGAGCGCCTTTTTGAAACTTGAATTGCCAAAAAGTGCATCCTTCGCAAATTTTGCACATTCCAGAAGAAGTCGCGTCTTGATATCATTGTCCTCTTTGATGCAATTCACTGTCGCAAGTATTATTCTTCCAGTAATGGACTCTACTTCCGCATATTCCTTGAGCGATGGACTGTTTCTGATCAAATCCAATACGCTCGCGCTTGTTTGGACATGATCTCCGACCAAAGCAATGAGCTCAGCTAAGGCTTCGCAACCCAGCTCACGCATCCTGTATTTCGAAATGAGGTCAAAGATGTCGTCGATATGGTCAAAAAAATGAGGTCGCTCCATTTTCGGATCAGCCACCATTTTCTTCAGAAATGCCAACAAAAAGCTTGCTAATGGCTCCAGGTCACTGTGACGCTGATCCCAACAAACAATTGGCACCATTTCTTGCATCAATCGCAAATCTCCTAGCTTCTTTAGACGCTCGAGCATCTTACCGCCGGAATCGACATCCAAATCTTTCCCGTTGATCTTTTCGAGGTATGATCTTCCGGCTTCTGTGTCGCAAAACAGACCGAATGTGTCCACATCCAAAGGAGATGCCGCGGCGATGAGGTGGGTCAGCATATCAGTTTGCGCACCATCTGCAGATGGCCATGACGGGTTTTCTGACTTGATGGAAAACTCGAACAAATGTTTGGTTGGTCGTTTGATTCTTGGTAAACATGTCGCTAAAACTTCTGTCGGTGCATGAGCGCACAGAATTCTTTGAGCTTCAGCTTTATCAAGGTCCAAAAAAGGAACGAGTTTCGCGAGTCTGCCGCGTTCGCTGCTGTCGCTTTTACAAAATACTTCGAATGCTGGTGCGTCAAGGCAGTTCTTCGTGAGATATGTGATTGACTTGTCAATGATATCGTCACCAGCCACGGCCAGTCGTGACAGGATCGCCTCGACAACCGTTTCGGTGGCTATCTGTCCACACCGCTCTCTTCCCGTGAATCGCAATCCATAAGGATGTGTTGCGTTACGCTCGCAGCTGTGCATTAACATCAGACCGATGCTCACCCGGAAAATCTTCAAACTGGAAGGCTGCTGTCGTGGAAGCGAACAAATCACATCGTACACCATTTTCGATCCGAAATCCAGAAAAGGAAAAATCAGGTGAAACAGCTTGCCGTTGTCATGCAGGCAAAATGCCTTGACAGTCTCACTGTCAAGGCTCTCGCTCATCTGGCGCCCCGGGACCGCAATAAAGTGGTATCTGTCGCTGTCAAGATCAGCCAACCCGTTGAGCTCGGTGGCTGGAGGACTTGCGTTCTCCAGACTCTTTGATGGAGAATTTTGTCTGCTATTGGGACAGTTTTGCTCCAACACTGTTTTTTCAGCACTTGCTTGTTGGTTTCCTGCAACGATATCCACTCTGCGTCTCTTGGGAGAGGGGCTGATCACCGCTGTCGCAACATCGATTGCTCCATCGGAATCGCTCATCACGAGACTCGATGACTCGTCCGATTCGACTGGGTTTGCAGATTCTGTCTTTTCGGGTTTCTCGGCAGGTTTCGAAGGCGCCTTGCTGACAAGTCGTTTCTCATTTAAGACCAATGTATGTCCCTCCAAAAACGCGACTATTTTCTGCAAAGTAGATTCGTCATAAGAATCTGTGCCCTCCTTCCACAACCAATCTGATTGCACGCTTTTTCCTTCAGATAATGACCCCCAAAGGGTGTCACACTTGGCGAGAAAAATAGTGGATCGATACCAATAGCGCTGTTCGGCGCCCTCGTTGCCGTAATCATCGTTGACTTTATCATTCAATGGTCCCCAAATGTCGCCCGCTTTCATTCCTCTGATGTAATAGTTCAGAAGATCGGGAGGGCAAGCACAGTCTCCGGATCTATTCCCGGAACGGTCGGACGTCAACGAGTTTTTCAAAACTGCATCTGGGAGAAGATTTGGTCGAAAGAGAATTTCCTTACCATCATCTGAACCCTCTTCATCGCAATTTTCTGAACTTTGCATTTCCTGATATTCCAACTCGTCCGACTCAGAATCATTATGAGATTCGTCTGACTCAACATCGCTGTGACACTCGGAACTAGAAACATACATCGGCAGCTGATCTGACTTTTTGGTCTTCGATTTCGTGTTCACTTCCTGATCGCTCGACTGCAGGTCGATAATCTTCTGCACTATAGTCGACCGCTCACACCGTATCTCGTCGCTCCTGATCTTGACCAGCGCGAATTGAAAACGAAACCGGTAACGTTTCGGCAACTGCTCGTTTGCACGAAGCAGCAGCTTCACGAGCTTTTTGTCTTTTCCCTTGAGCCCATTCGCATCAGAATGACCCAGATCAACCTCGGAATACAAAGACTCGAGAGCCCAACAGAATTGCGGCAGTTCGAAGTGTGCGACTGCTACGTTGTTCGACAAAGACTCATTTTCGCTCCTCAACTGGGTAGCAGAGGCAGAACCGGCAGAAGTCGAGTCATCTCCAGCAATGCTCGAAATCAACCCTGCACAGTATTTCAGCACCATCACCATGCGTTCTTGCTCTGATGCAGATATTGGGAGAACCGCTCGCAGCATACTCGTCCCTGTCCAGCACAACCCATAGACCAAAACAGTTCGGAATCCGGCAGTGACTGGCAACACTTCGTGCTCCACATCCGAATAGAAACAATAAAACTGGCATGCCGATCCAGACACCATTCTATTTGTGTTCAAGTCGATCTTTTTTTGTTTTCCCGTGTTGTTTTCACAGATGACCTCACCGCCGGAAAACTCGGATGGCAGCTGTACTACCAGGGTGGCAAACATTCCCGGAAATTTCTGCGTATCCCGATGCCGCTTGAAATGGCCGCCAGGTGGATAGATGAGCAGTTTGTATAAGCGGGCTTGAACGGTTTCGCCGAATGTACAACACTTCAATGCTGGCGCAACCTTCTCCTTCACTATTTTTTCGATTCCAAGTTCAAATTCCGCAGATCGGACGATGTCAAAACCCTTGGGCATTGACAGTTTTGATCCACTCGTCGAGCCAACACTTACAACCCCAGTTTGGCCTTTCTCCAATGGACCGAGTTGGAAAGTAAGTCGAAACTCTTCGTCTGTCACAGTGTCCGATCCTCGTCCATATGGTGCTTTCTCAAAACAGGAAAGAACCTCGTCGACATGCGAAGGATAGGAGGACCGATCAGCCCACAAGGAGGAGCCCGCTTTTAATGGAAGAGACAGAAACCCGTAATCGCTGATATATATTCCTGGGTTTGGAAGGGACGCTGCACTTCCGGAACAGCAAAACGACGGCTCGCGGGCCTTTGAAGCGCGATTCTTTTCGTTTGCAGCAGCATCATTTTCGAATTCTTTCCAGTCTCCCGACAATTTCCAAAAACAATTCGCCACAAATTCCTTGCCGGCATTCCGTCCAACCTTGCCGACTACGTGGCTTTCCGAAAAAAGTTTCCTGTTATTATGGTGCTGTACAAAATAACCGTTGCCCCAAGCACCGCCATATCCGTCCGAGTAGTCGGAACAGTCTTCAGAATCAGAATCCATAAGTATCTGCAGGGCTCGTGAGTCGAACGCTGAATAATCTTTAAATCTCGGACGACGACTTCAGATCTGTAAAATTCGTCTCAGACCAATGTTATTGGACTTAGACTTGGGGCAAAAACGCAGAACCTTTAACCATGTCTGATGTTTCACAATTTAAATGTTTGACACACCGAAGAGATGAAGAAGACATGAACAAATTTATATCGCCTCTTTTTTTTGACATACAAATGAGGATTGCAAATGGAAAATTGGAAGTCTTGGAAATGTGATTTGGAATCATCAAACGAGTACTCACGAGTCTCCAACTCAACAACTCTTTTTCTCTTGAGTCTGAAACTTGCATGTTGGACATCGGATCCCATCTCAAAATCTCGCGCTCGTCATCGTTAGTTTAACAGAATTGCTCACACTTACTCATCTTCAACCTTCAGTCCCTCACTCTTTCTTCAATTGACAATTGTTTTGCTTCTCGCCTTCAGAAGGCTGCCTTCTCCAACGTATTATAATTAAATTTTCTAGAAGTCAACAGGCTCAGACACACATATGATCGTCCTCATGCAGCTCAAAAGTTTTTCAGAAAAGCAAACACATCGGATTGTCATTGTGAAAGCTGCGAGAACAGCCTCAGAATGACAAGCAGCATCAAAAGTTAACGAAATTGTTCCGACATCAGAATGACAAGCCACAAAGTTCAGAACTCGACTTCATGAAGATCCATGTGGAATTTCAATTTTGGAAGCTACCCAGTAGGCGTAGACATAGACATAGACAATGGCTCCGGCCAATGATAAAAAAAAACTTCAGTCTGAGCCCACTTCCACGCATTCTCAAAGTCACGCATTCTCGAAATAACTTTCTCAGTTCGCACATTCTGAGTTCGCACATGATGCCATCCGTATTCTTTTTCCGAAATCCTCTGACCATCATGCTCTAATGCATTTCTTGTAACCCCAATTGAAGACGAGAATGAGGACGAGTGAGAAGCTGAGGACAGATATAACTCACAGGATGAGTATGGACATGAATCGTGACGCAAAGACTCAATATGATTATGTCTTTTCGATAGAATGGATGCTCTCTTCCAGAAGAGTGTATATTCAGGCCGCAATCCAATCCAGACTCCCTAGTCCGTTCTTTCTGATCCAGACTCTTCTTCCAGTTCCTCTGATCCAGACTCTTCTTCCAGTTCCTCTGATTCAGACTCTAATAGTAAGTCTTCCTCGTACAGCAAGCCCTTGCCACTCCTCAGATCTTCGACATTTTCGGCAGAAAATGTAGAGTCGTCTGGTGAGCAGTCGTAGCGGATTTGGTGAGGTCCTATGATGAGAGAAACATTAGAGTTGGCACGCAGCAACTTCCTGAACTTCTCGAGGGTTTCGATTTTTCTAAATTTATTATGCCGCAGATCGACAGAAATGCGGGCCGACCGATTTCCCAACGATTCGCAGAGTGAATCCACGCAATCGTCGTCGAGGCCGTCCTCCCGCATCGATAAATGGGACAAGAGAGCATCGGTCTTCAAAACCTCAGCGAAATGCGTCACTAGATCGTTGCCAAATAATTCAGTTCGGTCTTCCAAACCTCTGTGGCAATAATTCAGTTCGATCCGTCTGATATTGCTGCAATTATCACGATGACCCTGGAGGAGAGCCGCCGCCATATCGGCCGCGAAATTGGAATCGAGCTCCGTATTATAAAGCTGAATTTCTTTGAGCGACGTGTTCCGACGGAGTATATCCATGAATACGGATCGAGTCGCGGGGTGAAAAGGAGAAGACCCGTCGCAAGTTTGTACCAACTCCAACTCTTCGACACGAGATACATTCTTACTGAATAGCTCCAACAATTTCGCGTAATATGTTTCGCCATTTTCGAAACCGAAAATGTCTAGCTCTACACGCCGCAAGCTGCAATCTCGAGCCGACAAAAAAAACGACAAGGCCTCTGCCTCCATTCGATTGATGTACCCGACAAAGGAGAATTCTTCTAACATTTTATCACATGACAGTTCGCAGAGACTCCGGCATATCTGCTCGCGCGTGATCGATTGCGTATGCATATAAATGGATCTCAAGTCTTTGATACGTAGGCGCCGAACAGTTCCGCTGCTGGAAAGCGCGGAGAGCAGTCGCTCCAGGACTTGGTCGATGCATACCCGATAATTGTTCGGTGGGGGGAACTGGCCGCCACGAATGCAGAAACCAATGTCAAGGTCGAAGGTATCAACACGCCGACTCTCCAAGCATCTCGCAGCCGTCGTGACGTCGGCGTCACTTAGCCCTTGCACCGTTACCGACAAAAGATCGCCACCTTTGAGGAGTTTGGGCAATATTTCGGGAGCGGTCCGGTACCGACCGCCGATTATGCATGGATATGCCGTCGATATCGCGCCGCCGCCATAAGGCTTGCGCTTGGCTTGTATGTACACAACATCCAACGCGATCGAGCCTCTCATTATGTCCTTTACATCCTCACGACTAAAGATCGCCCATTCCTTCAACCATTCCGCCTCTTCGGGACGACAACTGTCGTCGTCGTTCGATGGCTTTTTCAACAAGCGCAATTGCGCACGACTCACAAGCTCTGGAAAGTGTTGCTTGCAGGGAGTCAGGAGGGCTCGCAGTATCTGGTCGGCGTAGATTTCTGGAAATCTTTCGGATGTCACTGATTCGATCATCTCCTCTTTCGTGTTTTTTCGTCTTTTCCTTTGTCTTTCGTCTTTTTCTTCCTCCAAAACTCGTTCCTGTTCGAGTTCTTCTCCCAACAGATCCACCAGCTTTCCATCGATACCCAGATCCAACTTTAAATCAACCCACATTTCCTCCCCTGTCATCGTAGTAACCCAAAATCCGCCTCTTCGCTTATTTTCGTGTTTCTTTTCGTCTTCACCTATTTCTCCGCTTTCTTCCCTCTTCTCTGGAGACAACATATTGTTACTTCTTCCTTCCGAAATCATTGCTGTATGGCTTCTTTCCGAAATCATTTCTGTACGAGGCTCACTGGTGACCGTACAAAAGGGACTCAAAAAAAAAAAAATTCTCACCTGTTGATATCTCCAAAAACTTCTTTTTTTTGAAAAAAGAATTTCAGACAAATATGGAATCTCAAAAGGAATCAGACCAAATTATTGGTATCTCAAAAGGAATCAAGCGAAATGTCTCTCGGACTGGCCTCAGAACCAAATGTTTCTCGGACTGGCCTCAGAACCAAATGCTTCTCGGAATGACCTCAGAACCAAATGCTTCTCGGAATGATCTCAGAACCAAATGTTTCTCGGACTGGCCTCAGAACCAAATGTTTCTCGGACTGGCCTCAGATCTCGACCGTTACATCACCTCGATACGATCTCAAAAAAAACACACCTACGTAGCAAACCAGAAGAAATCTGAAACGGAACATGCGCAGCTCAAAAGAACAACATATCTTTCACTAAGAAACTTTACGAAACGATCAGCGAAGTTTTGTATGAAAAAAAACAGAACATGACTTTTCGAATTCTCATTTCGATCCTTCTCATTTCGATACAAGTATGAATTCTCAATGCTCGCGCTTCTTTTTTGACAGTCATTCGTTTTCAACGGTCATTCGATTCTAGAGTTCCTCGCCCTTTCTCCCTTCAGAAACTCCTACCTTCTTCCCTGCCAATTTGGCTGCTTCAATCGTAGACTTGTTTGAATCCATTTTCATCGTAGACTCACCCATTCTCCTCGTAGACTCGCCCTCTGATTCTGGACTCCCTCCGATTCCGGATTCTGGACTCACTCCAATTCCGTATTCTGGACTCGCCGAATCGGATACCAAATCAAGTTCCTGAATTTTCTCTCTCATATTAACTTTTCTTTCCCTGGCTTTTGTGATCATGACTCGATGTCTCTCAATTTCATTTCGCTTCATTTCTATCTGGCGCATCAAAACATCGCGAAGCGGAGACGGGGACTCGTCGTCTGTTGATGAGATTTCGTCTGTTGATGAGCTTTCATCTGCTACTGCTTCTGAATTTTCGTCCTCCGGCATAACGTCAGTACCCTTATGGCTGTCAAATTCGTTCTGAATCTTCCCACGAGATTCGATATTTTTGCTGCGCATGGCGACATCGATATCTGGATTCAAAGGCAACGGCGTGGGGTTGGGGGTCGGAGTGACTGAGTCAACGGCATCATCGATCGAAGTTGAGGAGTCAATGGCATCATCGATGGAGTCAATGTCAGCATCATCGATGGAGTCAATACCATCATCCTTAGTAGTCTTCGATGGTGTTTTGAAAGTCTTCGAGAAGTTTTCCATCACCTCTTTCAACTTTGTATCTGTGTTGTCCCCACTGTCAACCGGCACATCCACCGCAGACAATAATCCAGATATTAAATCCATAGCTCGTCTCCGAGTCTTTCTGCCTTCTTCCATTTCCCGCATCTTTTCACGCATTTCTTTTTCAGCGATCAATGCGAGATCTGCCATTTTTTGATCGGTTGTTGAGTGCCGACGAAGGATATGAACTTGATTTCGTGTTTCCATTTATTTCCTCAAGTGAATCGCTATTCTTTTCTCGAAAAG